>OJBM01000052.1_pt1 | contig 69558 bp, 56 predicted proteins | sample 1591061 | NCBI WGS metagenome assembly OJBM01 (sample SAMN05416872, study PRJEB24817) | seawater metagenome | isolation source: Sea water | place: Canada:Atlantic | collected 2013-11
GTAATGTTTCTTGGGTAGTAAAGGTTTTCGAGATAACAACAACAAGTGTTGTAGCTGGATTAAGCTTATTAAACTTTTCTTGCGCGGCATCACCATCTACATTAGCCAATACATGTGCTTTTAAACCTTGTAGATGATATGGAACTAAAGCAGAAAGTGCGACTTTAACACCGTAGTATGAGCCGCCAATACCAATAGCTAAAATATCAGTAAATTTATCACCAGTAATGGAGCGTACACTGCCCGTTTGTACATCATCGACAATGCTCGCCATTTTAGCTTCAGTATTAATAACTTCTTGTGCCTGATCGGCCAAAACAGTTTTCTTAATAGACACTGACGATCGTAAAGCGGTATGCAATACCGCACGTTGCTCGGTATTATTTAGTTTAACACCAGAAAACTGAGCAGAAATTTTCTCTGAAAGTTTTACTTGCTCCGTTAAAGACAATATGTCCTTAAGTTCAGCATCGGTAATATTTTGCTTAGCATAATCTAAATGTAATCCAGCGGCAGACACTGAATATTTATCACTACGCTTTTCACCTTTAAATAGTGAAAAAAGATTACGCGATGACGCTTGGGCAGCGAGTCTTGTTAAATATCTAATATCCATATAAACCGTTTGATAACTATTAAATTTACTTTTGAAAGTAAAATATTAAAACTTAAGTTTAAATATTTATTTATTAACGAGTTGCTTTAAATAAGCAGTAAATTCTTCAGCTAATTCTGGATGACGTAAACCATATTCAACATTGGCTTTCATATAGCCCAGCTTAGAACCACAGTCATGTGACTTACCTGACATATGAAATGCTTCTACGGTTTCACGCTCCATCAACATAGCAATAGCGTCAGTTAACTGAATTTCATCACCGGCACCAGGAGGGGTTATTTTCAGCAAATCCCAAATTTTTTCAGAAAGCACATAACGACCAACAACAGCTAAATTAGAAGGGGCGTCTTCAATCGCTGGCTTTTCTACAATTGCCGTCATAGTTTTTGACTCACCTGGTGCCAATTCACTGCCACCACAATCAACTACACCATAGCTACTAACTTGCTCCATAGGAACAGGCTCGACCATAACTTGACTATAGCCGCCTACGTCATTATAGCGTGTTAGCATTGCCGACAAATTTTCAGTTTTTAAATCGGCGGTAACGTCATCTAAAACAACATCAGGTAATACAACAACAAAAGGCTCATTCCCTATAATAGGTTGAGCTTTTAAAACAGCATGACCAAGACCTTTTGCCTCACCTTGACGCACATGTAATATGGTCACATCTTTAGGACATATAGCTTGAATTTCATCTAAGAGTTGACGCTTAACACGTTTCTCTAATGTAGTCTCAAGTTCAAATGATTTATCAAAATGATTTTCTATCGCATTTTTCGATGAATGTGTAACTAAAACAATTTCTGTAATGCCGGCAGCAATGCACTCATTAACAATGTATTGAATTAATGGCTTATCAACAATCGGTAACATTTCCTTTGGAATTGCTTTAGTTGCGGGAAGCATACGAGTGCCTAAGCCAGCTACAGGTATTACTGCTTTTTTTATTCTGTTTCGCATTTTCATCCTTAATTTTTACTAATTAAACTTATCCTAAAGGCAGGTTAATGCATTACCATTTTGAATAAAACATGTACTATATAAAAGAGTATCTCTTATTTTAGGGGATAAATGCTTACTTGTATTGTCCAACAATCCAATTTTGATATGAGCTATAAATCAATCTTTTCTACTGTACTTCATCATTCAAATATCATTGAACTACTTTAACAGTGAACCTATTTAAAGTTTATTTCTGAAAAACAACCACATAAACTCAAGTAACTTAAATTGCCGTTTAATTCTAGTTGGTTCTAAAATCAAGCGATAAAGCCACTCCAAGCCCAAATCACACCAAAGTTTTGGAGCTCGCTTTACTGAACCAGTAAAAACATTATAACTTCCACCTACTCCCATCATAAATGATGACACCCCATGAGCTTTACATTTGTTCATAAATTGCTCTTGCCTTGGTGAACCCATTGCAACAGTTAATATGTCGGGTTGGTTCTTTAATATTTCTGCTATCATTAAATCATCGTTATTAAAAAAACCATCATGATAACCAATAACATTGGTGTTATATCTTCGTTCTAATTTCTGTTTGGTTTTCATAACAACATTTTTATCAGCACCTAATAAGAACACTGTTTTGTTTTTAATACCAGCTTCTTTCATGAGTGCCTCCCAAAGTTCACACCCTGGTATTCTAGCAAGTTTTTTATTTAGTTTGTTTTGTGCAACTTTCACAGCTCCAATACCATCTAGATATCGAATATCAGCAGCTAAAATTATTTTTTTAGTTTCTGGTGATTTTATAGCAGTTAATATTTTTTCAGGATTAATTGCTACAGCTACCTGTCCACTACCATTTGTTAATATATGTTCTACAGCCTCATCCATATTTACAAAACAATGGACGGGGATATTTGAAATTTCAGTTATATTCATATTTATCATGCAGTTATCTATCGGTTAAATTACGAGTTTTTACAGTTGATTTTTGAATTAGTTTAAATAACATCACATATATCACGAGCTATATCTATGAAGGACTTTTTAGAGATTTCACTGGTTAGGTTGAGTACCGTAACTATTTTTTCTGTTGATTTAGATGTTAATTCTAATTTAGTTATTTTATTAATTTCTAACTTATTATATTTAAATGAAGCATCTAATTTAGACTCTGATGGCAGCAATTTAGTTACGAGCTTATTTTCGTCAACCAAATAAAAATCAAAGCACTCCTTTTTGTTTAAAATTAACCATTGAGTAATAAGTTCTTTATCAACTTTATGCTCTGTTAATTGATCTACAACAATCAATTTATTTGATGAAAGCTTAAAGCTTCTTCTTATAACAGTTCCATCATTTCGTTGATAACAGCCAGTGAGCCAACCACCGACTGCAGTTACCAATTCACCAGAATTATCATGCATCCAAGAAAATTTACTTATTTGCTTTATATCATCCAAACCACATATGGGCATCGAATGATAACTCGATGAACGATACTCATTTCGGTTACTGGTATTGTAAAGGTAGGTTTGCGCATCAACTGTAATATGATCCCCTGTACTATCCAAGAGTATTAAACTCAAGAAATCATAATGACCATGACCAAATAAAGGGGCTAAACCAAGTGAGCCGTATTTAAAATATCCCTGCAGATTTTTATTTTTGAAAGAAACAACACCACTATTATGATAAATATTTTTAGGTTTCAATCTTTCTTTTAAAGTAGTTAATTCATTTTCTATGAATGCACGACTAAAAAGTACACTGCTATCACTATCACCAATCCTAATTAGCTGACCACTAGACCAAAAATCAGCACAAAATAGCATAGCACGGTCTAATTTTGTCGTTTTATGTGAGCCATTAGCCAAAAATTTTTGAATAAACCATGTGACTTCAATATTAAATAAATGATATGCAGTACTTTGTTCGACTCCCGCTCCATCATCCAAGGTCTGGTAATCAAATTCATTTATGCACTTATCTACCCAGTATTTTTTCTTTTTGGAAGCTCCAGCAAGAGCACAAACAGCTAAACCGGCGTATTCAAATAATGTATGATTTCCTCGAGATGAAAATTTCGATATTCTGTTTCTAATAAGCCTATAATTCACGGCAAAGAAAATATTGCTCAAATGTAATAATTTATTATCGAGTTGTCCTTTCACATTTAAAACACACAACGCTCCGTATAAATTTATACAACGTATCGCGCATTCCATTGTTGATATATAATTAACTCCCTTTAACGGAGGGTTGGATTCCATCCAAGACTCTAAAATAAACAAAACTGATGACTCGTTTTCCATAGAACAAATGGTCAACTGGTTAAAACGTTGTGATTCCCAATATGCACGGATATCAAAATTTTCACTTGGAGTAATAGACTTAAACAGTTTAGTATTTTCAAAAGGGAGAACCTGCTCATTTAACTCAGAGGTAAAGTATTTATGCAGTTTCTCATTTTCAAGTATTAAACTTTCCCCTAATTTATTGTTTAATACTTTCACATTGAGAAAAGCGTCACTATCTGGCCACCCTTTTTTATAATAGAGTGCATCACGAGTATAAAAAAAACCTTCTAATAAACGATGAAATAACTCAAATGAATTCATCTTCCTAAGCCGGTTAATGTACCAAAAAAAACCTTTTTTCAAAGATATCTCCATATATTATTTAAAATTTCAAACATCCGACAATAACTGTAAAAATTTTCCATTTGGCTTTCGAATCAATTTATCAACATAGGTGATTACTATATTCATATCTGAATTCAGTTTCGCTTCAAAATGATGATAAAGTGTTTGCTCATCTTCTTCCTTATAATTATTACCTTTAATTATAAGTATTTCAATTTGTCCCATTTTTTTCTGGATATATTGGATACCGTTAATCCTTTCGTAAAGGTCAGAGTGCAAATTCATTGCTGTTGTAGATACAAAAGAGCCATCCAAATTATATATTTTCTCCCCACCCCATCGTCCTTGAATTGCCCCAATCACTGGCATATTGCGACCATAACCGTCAGCTAGCCCATCCATTGTTTTATAACTAGCGTAATCACCAGTTCTATAACGTATAAGTGGCATGCCTGGATTATTTAGGCTGGTACCAACTATTTCACCTAATATATCGGGTTCATTGATAACATTGCCATTTTTATCTAACAACTCATAATAACCATAGGATGGTTCAAAAAAATAACCTTGTTTTTCATTCTTTTTTTGAGTTGAATTAATATAACCACCTAAAACTAATTTTTCACTATGTCCATAAAAACTAAAGAATGATATTGGTAAGTTATCTTCAATAAACTTTTTTTGATAATCTACAACATTTTCAGAACCACATAAAAAGGCCTTTAAAAAAGACGTGTCCTTTTGGGTTTCAACTAAAAATTTAGCAAATGTATACGCAGTAGAAGGATAACAATGAACAAACTTAATATTTTGTTTTTTAAGTATAGTGTAAATCGTTTCAAAATATTCATTGTTTAACCTAAAACCATCGAAGATAACTTCTTTAGTTAAAGGGTTTATTGTAAAGGTTTCATTATCTATAAGTTTATGATTACGAATTACAGCCCTAACATCAAAATCATAACCAGCCGTTGACCACAAATAGTGCATAGTAGCCAATTCAACAATATAGCGTTCAGGGGGCATTATTAGTTTTAACGGTTTACCGCTAGTTCCACCTGTTGTTCCATGATCATATTTGGACAAGTCCAATTTAGGATTAATAAAATTTTCAAAATTTTCTAATACAATATCCTTGTCAATTAAGGGAATTTTTGAAACAAAGTCTTCTAAAGAGTTAATTTTAACACCATTTAAGCACTCACTATAATAAGGTACTTCGTTTATCGCCTTATTTACGAATGTAAATAAGGCCTTTTCATTAAAGCTATCTAATTTACCTGAACGTAACTCTTGGTAGCGTGTGAAGTATTGTCCACCAAAAATCAATTTTGGCCTAGTATTGAGTTTCATTAAAACAAATAACAACCAGTTAGGGAGACGAGATATATTTTCTAAAATAAATTTTTTAACTTTCATAATATGCTTTCTTGATAAATTAATATTGCTTTAAGTAAATGAAAAATTGGCTTATAGCGGCTTTAACGTGATATTTATTGATACAACTTCTGATACATATTTGAAATGCTATCAATTGAAAACTTACTCTGCATATCTTTAATGCATGTTTGTTGTAATATAAGATAATCATTATCTGATGCTATATACTTTAGTATGGGCTCTACCAATGATGGCCAATCTCCTAATGTAGCTAAATAACCGCTTTTTCCGGAGTTTATAACAAAAGGAACACCTCCTACAGCATATGCCAAAGCAGGAGTCCCCATTAACGCTGACTCTAAATTAGACATGCCAAATGTTTCAATTTTACTAGGTGACAAAATAAAGAGTGCCTTAACCATTAATTGAATTTTTTTATGTGATTTAACAAAACCGTGATAATTAATAAAACCTTTAGCATGGTATTTATTAATAACTGAATTAAAATAATTTATGTCTTGTTTTCCTGCACAATTTAAAACTATATAAGGATAATGTTTCCTGACTTCACTAATCACCTTAACGGCATCTTCAAAGCCTTTATTATCTGAAATATCACCTAAAAAAAGAATAGAAAGGTTTTTCTTTTTCTTTATAACATCTTCTAGTGATACTTTTATATTTGGTAGGCCCGTAACAAAATTAGGAATGACTCTACAATTATTTATAGTAAAACATTGTTCCAATTCTTTTCTTGATGCTGGCGATATTGAGATAACTGTTTTAGCACCTTTTAAAGCTGTAACTATATTCCTCTGCCACATTTTACTTTCTTCATTATAAAACGAAACAAAACCTCCCCCATGAATATGAACTAAGTACTTTATTTTAAGTAACTGGCAAATTTTAATAAAATTGTATTTACGTTTAAATGAGTTATACGAAGAAGTGTGAATATGCACAAATTCTGGACGAAGAAAAATACATTTCAATGTGAATAAGCAAAGTGCTTTAATTAAAACAAAAATTTTTAGCAATAAGTTCCCTTCAGAGTGAGGGTGAATAAAGCTTGTTTTGTTACCGTAGATATTACTAGCAATAAGAGATTTTACGGCACTTGAAACACCACCATTTGCTTTTGGATCAGCGGTGACATTGATAATATTATTGTTAATCAATTTATTATTACTCTTTACTAGGTAAATCATCATGAAGGCCTTCCTCCATGATTAGTGAACATTATTGTTTACTGCTATTCCAGATACTTTGATACATTGGTACTAGCAGTTTATTTCCATATTAACTTAAGTGATGGTCATCATAATATAATGGCCGATTACCATGCGAGCCTATACAGTAATCCTCGTCACATAAGTAAGGTACTGGATCAATCAGCGTCACACCACATTTTAAACTAGCCTCATCTAACATATTCAGAACAAATTCATTTCTAGCGTAATAGTCATCAAGTGTTAATACTATTTTTTCTATTTTATTATCTAATATAAAACTTCTAGCTATAGTTTTAGCTATATCTTTATTAAATTCAGGAATAGGCTTAGTAATGTAGAGTTTTCTTTTGCTAGCTAATTGACAGATGTTTTCCAGATAACGCTTTTTAACTTCTAAATTAGCTTTTATCATTGATTGCTGATTATTAACATTTGATTTTTCTGTAATAAACCTAACGAGATCTATGCCCCATAAGTGTCCCTGACAGTAATAACTAAGTCGATTGGTTAATAATATGGCTGTTTGAATATATTTATTAGAGATGGATTCGAATAAATTAGCTGCAAACCGATAACAATCGTCATTGCGACCATACACTTGATTTAGACCAGTAACTGTTAAACAGCCAGGCATACCATAAAACAAAACGCCTTCTTTGTTATTTTGATATGCAGACATTGTAACAGCGGAAATAGTAGAGTCCGCATGGCTATCTCCTACAACTATAAGACTCGGTTCGACTTCACTATTGATAGAGCTTGTTTCTGTATTTAAATAAACACAATTATTTCTTTCGATGCCCTTAAAGATTATTGATGTCATTAAATATCCTGAAATGACAAAAAAACATCTACCCCAGCAAAACCGCCGGCGGTCCAATGTGGTTGAAAATTAAATATAACTACAGCTAATACAGCTATAACTCTTAACCCGTTAATATCACTTCTAAAACTCGATATATTAGCCAACTTCGAACCTATTTTTTTAATTTACTAAATGATGAACACTATTCAAATTAAATTTGAACGTTTTCTAATTTTACAATCACACTACATCAATACTTTGAAACATCAATATTCGTTTTAATAATTTTGACGGGGATCCCAACAGCCACACAATTATCTGGAATGTTAGACAAAACAACAGCATTAGCACCAATGACACAATTTTTACCTATAACTATTGGACCGATAATTTTTACTCCTGTAGCAATAATAGTATTGTCTCCAATAGTTGGTTCATCGTAGTGATTATTCGTACCGTCAATAGTTACTCCGGAGCCAATATTTACATTATTACCTATTACAGCTCTATCATGTGTTACTACTCCTAATTAGCCATAGGTTAAAAGCTTCTCGGCTACTATTATATGTAATGCAAAGTTGACAGCATATATATTTAGTCTAACCTAGGCAGGTCGCACAAAAGGAGATGATATTAATTAACCATATAATAGACGTCTGTTAAACTAACTTTTACATCCACCATACATAAATCATCTTTTATATATGCGGTGTAATAATGCTCGTTAACTTTAATTGAGCAAATACTATCTGCGAATATTAATGTCAATAAAGATCCCTCAGTACAATACCGTTCATCATTGCACATAAACATGAATTCGGTTTTAGAGTGCATTTTAATTTCAATCCACTCACGATTACGCGAATACTCAGCAACATCGTTCGCCGTAGCCCACCAGACATCATGCTTATTTAACCGACCTAAAAGATAATGAATAGAGGATAAATCGTCAAAAACATTCGGATATTGTGTTTTTCCATCAGTTCTTATTGGTGAGGTATGTTCTTGTAAACTAATAATACCTTTCATTTCTAATAAATTATTTAGTCTACCTTCAACTAAACCTTCTTTCATTTGACGTACTACAGAACGGTAATACTTTTTACGATTTAAATATTGAAATAGACGTAAAGAATACACCGAACAATCGATATTAGAAGGCAGGTAAAACACTCCATCTTTAAATTCTCCGTATGGCCTTTCTTCTACATCACCATCCCATAAGTCAAACCACCAACTAAACTTGGAATCAACTATAGATTGATGACCAAACCGACCTTCTTCATAACCACAATACTTACCCCCCTTAACTTTAACGCTAGACGATGTGGAAATAAGCTCAAGCCCCTGCTGAATACTACAGTTCGCTTCTTCAATAGATGAAAATGAACTCCACTCTTGTATAAAACGACCAGTATTATCTATAACACCATGTGTATTGCCATGATAGCCTATTTCATGTCCATCACTAATTAAGTGATCTAAAAACCAGCCAAACTCAGAAGTTGCAGAATTATCAACAAAATCATATTTACCAAAACTTTGAACTTCACGTACACCTGAAACAAGAAAAAAAGTAAATTTCAGTTCAGGGAACTTCTTTATAAAGGTATCTTTTAAATAACAATACAACGAATTCTTGCTATTCAGCAATCCTCCCCAATCACCTTTATTGTAGCGTTCATCGTCACGAAAGTAGATATTAGCTAAGTCATCAATCATAAAAATAACGGGTGACTGTTTGTTTTTAAACCAAAAAGCTTTCTTTACAATATTCAAATTATTACCTGTATCATTTAAAGTATTTTTTATAAAATATTCGATCTGAAGAGAATTTAAAAACAACACCTATAAAACAATAATAATATATATGTGCTTGGTTAATAAATCCGACTTTATTTATAACTTTTAGCGATGCTTTATTAGAAAAGATACAAGCGATATAGTATTTATTAAACCCACCAGTTTTAATAATATGGTTAAGCATTTTTCTATATATCCCTTGCCCCCTAAATTCTTTTTCAGTGAAACAATTATAGATATATGCATCACCTTCAACCATAGTAATCCTTTTCCTTACTTCGCCTACATCCACAGACTTAGATACACAGCTATAATGCATCACTCTCTGATCATCTGACAAATATATATATAGAACCGAGCCCTTACTTAACTCTTCCATTACGAAATTTTTGCTTTCTACATATAAAAAATTTAAACTTTCTAATAACTTAAGATTACTTGAAGATAGTTTAACAATAAATTTTTCGTCTATTCCTCCACCTCCACTTTCGGATAGAGTAGCGGCAATAACTAAGTGATTGTTTGTATAAATGAATCTCATCAATCGGACAACTAACCTTTTAATTTGATAAGTCAGCATTATTATCCCCTTAAAAATTCCTGACATTGCTTAGCTAACAACCAAAAAAAGGCTATTGTTTTAGCTTTGACATTTGCTTTACGCTTACACCCCATTAAAGAGTAATTCTGTAGCTCATCTGTCATCCAAGTTTTCTTATATGATTCCGCCCCTCTCAAGAAATCAAATTTTTTGAAGTTTTTATCTCTATAATGATTTATGAGTTCATGCAAGAGCATTTTACCAACACCAAGTTTGATAAATTTATTATCATAACTTGGAACGTAGTAGTATAAGGTGCCACTAACTTCATCTTTAAAACCAAAATGACCCGCAACCATTTGTCCGTCAATCAACATATAAGAGAAATCGACACTACTACTAGTAAAGGCCTCATTAGCAAGCAACTGGTTATAATACTCCTGGTATGAATTACTATTAAATCCATAATTAGGATGGGAGAAATTATGATAATCGACCAGATTTTGCCATTTATCTTGTACTACTTCCTGCTCAATGCAAAATTCAACTTCCGAGTCTTTCCGTAGGTTTCGTAGTCGTCTTTCAATATCTTTTATGTCCTTTTTGTTTTCATAAGGCTGAACATCATATTCCAGTATAGGGTTGACAACATTTATGTAACTACCGGTAAAAAAATCACCTTCACTTATAAATTTAAGCAACAACTTGGCATGTCTAGATCCTGAACTCAAGTTGTCCAATTGAATTAAATCAAATTCCATCTTAGATAATGAGTCTGCTAATTTTTTAATTAGATCACGATGTGAATATCCGTCCTTAACCAATACGTCTGAAAAGTCTGCTGCTCTACTGCATAAATGCTGCAGCACATTAACATTAAAAAAAAGCACCTTTTTTTTGCTAATAATAAAGGGGCAGGCTGCTAGTAGCTCTTTTTGATTACTTCTTATCAAAACAATACGAACTTCAGCACTTTTAAAGAAATATTCAATTGCAGTAGCAACCCACGCGAAAGAAAGAAATGGATTTCTAATTGAAGATAAACTATACAACGTTTCCCAATCATCTTTAATCGAATAAAATTCATCTTTTGTAGTCAAAACTGACACTAACATGTTAACTCCTTGGTTTTCTGAATCGCTTTTTTTGAATAAAAGAATAAATAGGGCAATCTTGCAAATGAAATTAAGCTAGAAATAATAAAAAACACGCTAATACTCACGCTCTGAATTTGATAAGCGCAAACAACAAATATAAAGTAGACGATAAAAAATATGATATTAGAATATATATTATATTTTTGTTTACCTAATACAAATAAAATCACACCTTGTACAACTCCAAAACTACCACTAAAAACAAATAAAACTATAGCCAACATTTCGACTGTTCCAATCAACGTAATATTGAGTACATTAGCTATTTTAAAGTACATTGCTATAAAACTTACTATGAACGAAATAAACAAGCATAAAACAGTTAACATCACATATTGTTTCTGAAAACTTGTTGCGCCTATGTAAAAGCTAGTTACTTTATGTTTAACTAAGCCTACAAGCACAGGGATTTTGTAATTTGAAAATGCTCGAGGTAATAATAAAAATAAGGAAAAAAAACTTATAATAGCAAAAACCTCACCTACAATGGCTTCACCATAAAACCGAGCAAGTACCAAAGGCATTAATGCCAACACCCCTCCACTTAAAATATTATTTACAGAAAATTGAACGGTTTCTTTATCGTATAGAAAAACGACTGAAAAATTAAACAAAGCAATAACCTTTAAATACCAAAAAGTACTGAAAACTAAAACGACTAAAGAACTCATTACGATATAGGTATTAATATCACTTATAAAAAAAACAGGAATAGTTAACAATGCTAATTGCGTAACATCAAATAAAAACAAAGAAAAATAATTTAAAGTTGCTAGGTAATAATGCCTAATTAATTGCACCACAGTAATACACAGCAAGTAAAGAAACATAATAAAGGGTTGTTGGACAATATCTAAAAAAGATAATACAAAAAATACTACACCAGAAAAAAAAGCATACAAAACACTTGCTACAGCTACTCTGCTAAAATTATTCTTTTGCTTTAGGCTGGGTTCTCCGGGGAGGATCTTCAGTAATTTTCCTCCAAACCCAACCCCCGTGAATAATGAAATAAATATAGGTAAAGCCGTTAATGTTGCATATAAGCCGGCGGCATGCGAGCCATAAAATTTCATTATAAATGTTATAAGGGCTAATTTCTGTAGACCTGGAAAGGATGCAACTGTAAGTGCTAAACCGCTTTTTTTTATATTAAAAAACAATGTACGAGTGAAGAGCATATTAATAGAGTAACCTATTCTCTCTGTTATTTGATAAAACTATGTACGCAGCCAACAACGGAGCATGAAGCATCGATAATACAACATGTCCAGCTAAAAACGTTATTATCACCATAATCACAATAAATAAAGAGTGCATAGCTGTTTTAGGTAATCGACTAAAAACCAAATAAAAATAGAAATAGAATATCAATGAACCTAATGGTAGACCAAATAAAAGAATTACATCAAAATAGTCCATCTCAACCATAAATAGAGATACTGGCCAGCCGCCGAGGAGTAAGTGCAAGTAATTAGCGATTTCAAGCTGACTTATAATTGATATCAACTTAGTATCTCGACCAGAAATTAACAGGTTAAAGTAACCATAAAAACTAGTACTAGTAAGTTTACTTGTAAAATAATGATATGAAACTTCTAACATAGGGTACAAAACATCCCAAAACCACCTAGCCAAGTACAGAGTTAAACTAAAAATGAGAATCCCTAAAAAAATCTTATGATACAGCTTAACCTTATTAAAATTAACGACAAAAACTCCTAGTAAAGAAGTTATCGCAATCAACATACCTCCTTTTGTTCCCAACATTAATGACGCTAAGATCATTAAGGAAAAAGTTAATAGACTAAAAAAACTCTTCTCTTGTAAATAGTTAGCTCCTGTCCAAAAGCAAGCAATAAGTAATACCATTGCAGTTTCATTGCCCGCATTAATAATGCCTTTATAGCCAAAGCGCCCCGTTTCACCGTATGTATGTAAGCTACTCCATCCTAACAATGGAGAGATAACAATTGAGATGCAATAAACTATGATTGAAAAATAAATTATTTTTTTTAGTGAAAGTAATTGTTTAGTGTTGAGCTTTTCAATCCATAACAGTACAACAGGAAACGAAAAAATTTTTATGATAATTCCAAAGTTTTCAATGACCGCTGTAACGGGCATGTTGGGCAATATCATATATGAAGCACACTGCTGAATAATAACAACAGCTAATAAGCAGCAAATAACTTTTAAATCACTCACTTTAATACCAAGAGAAAGCACCCCCACCAAGCACGAAAAAATCAAAAGTAATCGGGGTACAATAGATAGCCGGTATCCTAAATAGACGCTTAAGATGTCAAAAAAAACAAGTGAAAAAATTATCAGCGATGTAAATTGATAATTACCTCCCCCAATTTTGCAAAACGGTTTACTCACCAAAGACCTTTAGTATCGATGACGATTTTATCTGAAAGTACACCGGTATTTAATTTTTTAAACTCAGTGTGCTCTACTAGCAACAAAATTATGTCCGAGCTTTCAACAGCTTCTTCACTAGAGCATAGTTTAAAGGAATTATTCATGGGCTCAGGTAATTGTGAAATATTCGGTTCTACTACTATTGTTTCGCCTGAATGAAGATTGGCTATCGACTTACTAATTGCTAACGCTGGACTTTCTCGTAAATCATCAATATCGGCTTTAAAAGCTAAACCAAAACAGGCAATAATGACATCTTTTGCTGTCTTTTCTGGGTTTACTTGTAAAAAGTCAGTTATTGCTATTTTTACTTTATCGACAACCCATTGAGGCTTAGCATCATTTACTTTTCGTGCCGTATGGATGAGTTGAGCCTGCTCGGGTGTTTTCGACACAATAAACCATGGATCAACTGCGATGCAGTGTCCACCAACTCCAGGGCCTGGCTGTAAAATATTTATTCTTGGGTGCCTATTTGCTAATGAAATTAGCTCCCAAACATCAATATCTAATTTGTCACAAATAATTGAAAGTTCATTTGCAAAAGCGATTTGTACATCTCTACAACTATTCTCGGTTAACTTTGCCATTTCGGCTGTACGGGCATTTGTTATAACGCAATTACCTTGAACAAATGATTTATATAACTCTACAGCTTGTTCTGAACATTTTGCAGTTAAACCACCAATTACTCGATCATTTTCGACTAATTCTCGAACTACATGCCCGGGCAAAACACGCTCTGGACAATGAGCTATTCGTATTTCAGATGCTTCACCATGAGTTTTAGGAAAAGTTAAGTCTGTTCTATACTCAGCTAACCATTCAGCCATTTGCTCGGTGGCACCAACTGGAGATGTAGACTCGAGAATCACTAAATCACCATTTTTGAGAACTGTGGCAATAGCCTTTGCAGCAGATTTTATATATTTCAAATCTGGCTGAGGAATATCACGTTCATTTATCGTGGGTAAAAAAGGTGTTGGTACCGCAATTAAAAATGCATCTGCAGGTTCAGGCGTTAGAACAGCTTTAAGCTTTCCATCAACTACCGCTTTATGAACAATTGCATCTAAATCCGGTTCTACAATATGAATTTCACCACGATTAATGGTGTCGACTGCGTACTGATTTACGTCTACCCCGATTACGTTTTTTCCATACGCTGCGAACATTGCTGCTGTAGGCAGCCCGATGTAACCTAAGCCGATCACTGATATTGTTTTAAAAGACATTAGTTTAAACTCTTTCTATTAAATTCTATAAATTCTTAATCATTACAGATCGTTAAATTACTTGAGCATATATTGAAATAAATTCAAGACGACTGTTATTTTATTACTTCGCTAATACATCACAAATGCGCAAGCACGCTTTGCCATCACCATAAGGGTTATGTGCAAAACTCATTTTTTTATAAGCATCTTCGTTTAACAATAAGCTAGTAAGTTCAGTCACAATGATTTCAACATCTGTACCGACTAATTTCACCGTTCCTGCATCTAGCGCTTCAGGACGTTCGGTGGTATCACGCATTACTAGTACTGGCTTTCCTAGTGAAGGTGCTTCTTCTTGTATTCCACCTGAATCAGTTAACAGCACATATGATTTATTCATCAAATATACAAAAGGTAGATAATCTAATGGCTCTATGAGAAATACATTATTCAAGTCAGCAAGTAATCTGTTAACGGGCTCTCGTACATTAGGATTCAGATGCATTGGGTAAACAAACTCAACATCTGGGAATGCTGTTGCCATTTGTGCAATCGCTTCACAAATACGCTCAAAACCACCACCAAAACTTTCACGACGATGTCCGGTGATCAGTACGAGGCGCTTAGTTTCATCAAGAAAATCAAACTTTGCCTGTAATGACGATTTTAATTCAACATTAGTTTCGAGCTTTTCAATGACATCAAGTAATGCATCGATAACCGTGTTGCCGGTGACGATGATTTTTTTAGGGTCGATATTTTCGGCTAATAAGTTTTGCTTTGACGTTTCAGTCGGAGCGAAATGCAAATCTGCAATGGCACCGGTTAATTTACGATTACCCTCTTCAGGCCAAGGTGAATAAATATTACCGGTACGTAAACCGGCTTCAACATGACCGACTTTAATTTGTTGATAATACGCCGCCAACGTTGTTGAAAGTGTGGTCGCGGTATCACCGTGCACTAAAACATGATCCGGTTTAAATTCTTCAAGAACCGGCTTTAAACCTTGCAATATACCACAGGTAATATCGGTTAAGTCTTGACCCGGCTTCATCAAGTTCAAATCGTAATCAGGCGTTATTTCAAATAGCTCAAGCACTTGATCTAACATTTCACGATGCTGAGCGGTAACGCACACTTTAGCTTCAAAGCGTTCATCTGCTGCTAATGCATGAACAAGCGGTGCCATTTTTATGGCTTCAGGGCGAGTACCGAATACGGTTAGTATACGTTTTTTATTCATTTCATTATCTTAAATATAAATTATTTAATGGAAAAACGTTGAAAAATTTCAACATCAACACTCAGGATTTACTCACCCTGAGACAAAAACTGTCGTCATTGAGACATATTCAAATGCATTCAATTGACCTTTCACTATTTAAAAAGGTTTTATTAATAAGAACTTAAAACCTTGTGTGAGATTGCTTTTGGCCAACAAATTTCGCTACTCGTCATATTTCCAACTAAAATGGCGTGCATATCGATTATAAAGCACAAAAACTAATATAAATAATCCTAACACTATACTTTCTGGCACTCGAAAGTATTCTCCTAACAGTCCAATTGTCGACATTAATACCGAAAACACAGAAATAACGATTAATGTTTGTCTTGAGCTTAAACCCGCACGTTGCAATATGTGGTGTAAGTGATCACGATCAGGCTTAAATGGCGACTTACCCTTGCGATAGCGACGTATCACTATTGCTAACATGTCCATTAATGGTATCGCACAAATCCATAAAGCGGTTACGGGCCTAAACGATGCATTCTCACCTTGTGTGCCCATACTTAAAAGCCAAATAACGCTTAAGCCAATGAACATACTACCGGCATCGCCCATAAATATTTTCTTAGTATATTTCTTGAAAAAACCTAAATTGAACATTAAATATGGCAAAGTTGCCGTAGCAATAATTAGCGGGTAACTCAAGTAACCATGATTGCCACTCATTAAAAATAACAATGCGATTGCAGTAAAAGTATTTAAACTTAAGCTACCTACTAGGCCATCAATACCATCAACCATGTTATAAGCATTAATTACAACAATAATAGCTACATAAGTAAAAACGATACCAAAAGGCCCTAAATTAACATTACCAAAGCCAAACAAATCACCTAAATTAGCAATATAGCCGCCAACACCATAAATCATTAGGCTGGCAATTATAATCTGTCCGATGATACGAATACGAACTTTAAGATCGTATTTATCATCAAGGGCACCAATAAATACCATCATCGCTGAAGCGATTAAGTACATACGTAGCTCTATAGTGTTTGGCAACCACAACAAGCTTGCCGCTAGCACTGCAGCAAATATCGAAATACCACCAATAAGCGGTATTTGACCTTCATGATGCTTACGAGCATTGGGCTTATCAACTAACCCTACGTCAATAGCTAACGGTTTAAATATTTTAATTGCCATAAAAGCACTTAAAAAAGCAGTAAAGGCAGCAATAATCATCCTAATTAATCTCCTAATTACCTTGAGTTTCGCTTAACATTGATTCTTTAGGCGATTTACCATTACTAGTAAAATAACGAACTAAAACAATTAACACCGATAATATACCGCCAAGCATAGTACCTAGCACTACGATAAGTGCACGTTTTGGTTTAGCTTTTTCGTCTGGCGCATTCGCTGGATCGATAGTTTTTAACACATATTCTTGCGAGACTTCCGCCAGCATAATGGTTTTCGTTTGTTCTTCAATCAATTGATAAAAAACCGTTTGCATATCAGCTAATTGTGTTTCTTGTAACTTCTCACTTAAAAAATTGATACTACGCTGTGCTTCGGATTTGTCTTGCTCACGCATGGTATTGTTAATTTCAGCGACTAGCCAGAGTAACCATTGTTTAGCTACTTCAGGTGAGTAATGCTCAATAGATATAGTAATCATTCCTGACTCCTTATCAGATGAAACAGAAAATAACTCATTAAATGCTTCAAAAGCTTCCCATGCTGAAGGTTTTGCTTTTTTGGGTGCGCTTACTTCTCGTATCCACATATTACTTTTGGCATTATAAAGTTCATCATCTAAGATCAAAGTATTAGTATTGACATCCCAATCTTTTGTGGCCATTAATGGCACTAATAACTGGTGTTTATTGATAAAGTTTTCAATAAAAAGACGTGATTTTAATACTTCAAGCGCTAGGCCCGTTTTATCGGTACCGCCACCGCCTAAATTAATGCCTGCCAAGCTGGCTAAGCCGCCAAACTGACCAGCCATTTTAGCTAAACCACCAGCGCTACCTTGCTCACTTGCTGGTGCTAACAATGTCGACGCTTTATAAATATTTGGCTGATTAATTGCGTATATAATTGATGATACTGCGAATATAAAACTAATCGCAATGATTAAAACTTTACCTGACCATATGGCGAACCATAATTCAGCCAAGTCAATTTCATCGTCATTTTCAGAATTTTGATAAGGGGCGTTTACATTCATTGCTAATACTTCTGGAGAAGCCTTTCCCTGTAATTTAGTACTTTGCACAATAACTCACATTTAATATCATTTTTTCATTTTAATAATCGAAAATTAAACAACTCATATCGACCAAGCTTAAAGCGATCGTATTATAGCAACCATTCAATACTAATTAATAGTTGTTTACCTTGTAATCACGATTCATAGTCACAAAAGCGCTATAAACTACCAATAGCAGCTAGTGCTACAGCAGAGTTATAAATAATTTGCGTAACAGCAGACCAAAGCGTTAAGCCGTCTTTATATTCTAAATCCAATGGCACTACTATGGTATCGCCAGCAGCTAACATCTCATTTTGATTTGAAAACCAATTACTATTGCTTGCCAAACGCACCGAACCATCAGCCTTTATAATATAAATTCGCTCTTGGTCAGCACGTGTTTTTAAACCACCTGAGCGTTCAATATAATCATCGAAGTCGAAACCTGTTTTATATAGATGCGATGTAGCATATTGCACTTCACCTATGACACTAAGAGACTCTCGTGTCTTAGGTATATAAAGCGCATCACCGTCATCCAATCGAATATTTTTCACGCTTTCGTTTGCTAATAAATATGGAAGGTCTATCACTAAGCGACCTACAGCTTCAGCAACATTTAATTTATTTAATAGCTCTGTAGATTCTGCTAGTTCAGCACTATTTTCGTTTTCTTCACTGGTTAAGTTAATTTGCGCAGTTTCACTCGCTAATTGCTCTTGTAAATGCGCAATTTTTTCAGCTTCTTGTCTTTTTAATGCTAATCGGGTAAAAATTGCAGCAGCAGGGTCAGCTTCAGAGGTTAAACCACCAGCACGCTGTAGTACGTTGATTAATGTTTCACCTTTTTCAAGTACATAAGTACCAGGAAAAACCACTTCACCCGCTAGTTTAATGGTGCGTTTTGCTTGCCAACCAGGTATACGTTTCACATGCAGTGTATCAAGTGGTTTTAGTAAAAAATCAGTGTCTAAATTAATATTTTGATGAGCAATTTTAGCACTTTTAATGCCGTCGTGAGAAAAACGCGTCAAGCCAGCATTCACTAAGTAGCTAGATTCTTTTAATCCGCCGGCTAGACTGACTAATTCGATATTTGTCATATTCATTACATAAGGATATTGCCCTGGAAAATGGACATCGCCAGAAATTGTTACCACATTTTGTGCTAGTGTTTTATCAGCTTGCTGGCTTAATTCTAGAATCAAGTTATTGAGAAGTGCCTTGCGCGGTTGATTACGGTCGAATAAAAACAGTCGATCAAGTGGTGACAAAGTCATTGTCCTTGCTGATTCACTGGTTAAATCAACATAAAAAACACGCGTATTTAATTGTTGATCTTTTCTGGCAAGCAATGCAAAGCTTAGCTCTGAATTTTGGGTATAACCCATGCCCGCATTTAGTAAGTCAATTACCCTAGCATTAACAGTAAGAGGATATGTACCAGGGTTTCGCACAGCGCCATCAATACTAACAATGTTTGCAAACTCATTCAGTTGAGCCTGCGCTTTAAGCACATTAAGTAAAGGGACTAAACTTTTACTTCTATTGGTATTTTTGTTAAATACATAAACTGTATCTTCAGCATTCAGCACAAAATCTGATGCAACTTCATTATGTTTAATATAATTTGCATAATTGACACTATGGCTAGTAAGCTCGCCAGTTACGGAATTTTTACGAGTCACTAAAATATATTCTAGATCAGGTTGTGATTTAAAGTCTTTAATACTGCGAAGAATATCACTTAACTTTAAATTTTTGTGCCAACCGTAAATCCCTGGACGTTCAACATGCCCTTTCACTGTGATACTTTGTTCAAGTGTTGCAAGCGCTGAGCCCACTTCAAGTGTGTCGCCGTTTTTAATGTTTTGATTTTTATCGGTCAGTAAGTTTACTGTCAGTACAGAGCGTAAACCACTGCTGTTAATTCGTGATATTTTACCAATTTTTTCATAGGCTGAGGCAGTTACTCCTCCAGCTAAGCTGATTACATCGCTGATAGTTTGTTCTTTTTTCAGTTCATATATCGCAGGGCGATTAACTTGTCCTTTCACGCCAACGGTTTTTCCAACGGTAGGAATGAAAACCACATCACCAGCCATTAAATTAATATCGCCAGAGGTATCACCCTGTAGAAGTAATTGGTATAAGTCTAAGTCAGCAACCACCTTTCCTTGGCGCTTAACTTGAATACTTCTAAGTGAACCTATGCCATTGACACCACCAGCGGCATATAGCGCTTGAGTAACCGTTGATAATGAACTTAAAGTATATGAAGCAGCACGATATGCTTCACCCAATACAAATACGCGGATAGAGCGTAATTCTCCCATAGAGATGCTACTTTTAACGCCAATTTTTCGTTCTTTAATAATGCTAGTAATTAAGCTTTTAGCTTCACTGAAGTTTTGACCAGCAAGGTTTATTGGCCCCAGTTTAGGAATATCTATATTGCCTTGACGATTAAGCGTTAAGTTAAGACTAATGGTTTCTTTACCATAAAGCTGTATCGATAATGTATCACCTGGGCCCAATACATAATTAGAGGGAATAGGTACATCAGAAACTGGTGCAAAAGTGCTAGGCTCGCCGGCAAAGAGGCTATAACCAAAAGACTCTAATTTGACCATTTCTAATGTTGAAGTAAACTGGATGTTTTCTTCAACATTTAAATCAGTAGATGTAACGTTTAATATATCTTTTGAGTTTATTGCATTGGCATTTTGCTCAGCACTAACATCTGATTGAATATTTCTTGCGGGAACTAATTCATTTAAAGAAGGTGATAATTGAGTTGTTTTGCCATTAGCTGCAATATTCCCTAGGCTAGATAAGTCAACCCCCATACTTTTCGCTAGTGCTTGTTGTTGACTAGGTGAAAGCTGCTTAAATTGGTTAATTTGGGCTTGGCTTATTTCAGCTGAAAAGCTATTAAAAGCAAAGGTAAAAAGAAAAAAAGAAAATGTAAGTTTGGTGTTAAAGAACTTCATTGTTTCAACTTCTAATAATTTAGCACTAAAAAGCAGTTCAATTATTAGGCAGGCATTCAGCATTATTAACCAATAAAGCTATCCATTACATCCATATTAAATGAACAAAAAAGCATTTATTAAAAATAATATTAGAATAAATGCTTTATTAAGAGCGCGGAATATTAGATTATTTTTGATTCTCTGTCAAAAACTTAATATACCAAGGCATGGCTTTATCAATACCTTGTTGAATACGAAATTCAGGCTCGTAGCCAAGTAGCTCTTTCGCTTTTGAAATATCTGCCTGTGAATGGCGAACATCACCGGCTCTAAATTCACGATATATTGAAACTTTAGTGTACTTAACATCATTGCTATTAAGGGCTGATGCTAAGCTAGAAAACAATTCATTTAATGTGGTTCTATCACCAAGGGCGACATTATAAACTTGATTTTTCCCCGCATCACTTGCCGTAGCAGCCAAAATGTTAGCCTGCACAGCATTTTCAACAAAACAAAAGTCTCGACTAGTTTCACCATCGCCATTAATAAATAAGTCTTGATTATCTATCATTGCAGCAGTCCATTTTGGAATTACAGCAGCATAGGCTCCTTCTGGCTCTTGACGTTTCCCAAAAACATTAAAATAACGTAGCCCAGTAGAGTTTAATCCATAGGTTTTATGAAATACGTCAGCATAGAGTTCATTTACGTACTTTGTCACGGCGTACGGAGACAGCGGCTTACCAATATTATCTTCAACCTTAGGTAAAGCAGGATGATCGCCATATGTTGAACTAGACGCCGCATAAACAAACGCTTTAACCTTTGCATCTTTCGCAGCAGTTAGCATATTTACAAACCCGGTGATATTGGCAGAGTTCGTTAATATAGGATCGGCAATTGAACGCGGTACTGAACCAAGTGCTGCCTGGTGCAATACGTAGTCTATGTTTAGGTTATTTAAATTTAACGCTTTTTGGCAATCTTCAAAGTTTCGAATATCACCATTTAAAAAGTTAAAGTTAGTCCATTGTTCCGCTGTTACTTCTGACTTAACTTCATCTAAATTATATTGGTGACCTGTTGCAAAATTATCTAAACCAATTACCTTTTGATCAAGCAATAATAATGTTTCCAATAAATTCGAACCAATAAAACCTGCCACACCGGTAATAAGCCAAGTTTTTGGCGAGTTTTTTAGTTCTACTTTTACTGTTTCATATCGTGACATTGTTGATTCCATTGTTCCATTTCTAATTTATTGATGAGTTACAGGCGCATGTCTACTGAACCTTTCGGCAAGATGTATTTTAAATCATAAAGAACATGATTGTTTTTACCTAAAGATCTAATTTCATCTACCCCCATTGCTCTATACTCGTTGTGTGATACAGCCAATATAATAGCGTCATAACTATTCAACTTTGGTTCGTCAATTAAGCTCAAGTTATATTCATCTTCAGCTTGTTCGGTTGAGCACCAAGGGTCAGTAATATCAACGTTCATGTTGTATTCTTTTAGCTCACTAACAACATCAACAATCTTGGTATTGCGAAGATCTGGACAATTTTCTTTAAAGGTTAAGCCCATCACCAATACGTTAGCGCCTTCAACTTGAATACGCTTGTGCAGCATATTTTTTACTAGTTGTGAAACTACGTATGCACCCATGCCGTCATTTAAGCGACGACCAGCTAATATCATTTCGGGATGGTAGCCAACAGACTGAGCTTTGTGAGTTAAATAATATGGATCGACACCGATACAGTGCCCACCAACTAAACCAGGACGGAAAGGAAGGAAGTTCCATTTCGTACCTGCAGCCTCTAACACTTCTAAGGTATCAATATTAAGTTTATTGAAAATAATAGACAGTTCATTAATCAAAGCAATATTGACATCTCGTTGCGTATTTTCTATAACTTTAGCGGCCTCAGCTACTTTAATAGAACTGGCTTTATGAGTGCCAGCAATAATAATAGAACGATATAAATCATCAACAATAGTAGCAATTTCAGGAGTAGACCCTGATGTAACCTTTAAGATGTTAGTTACACGATGCTCTTTGTCACCTGGATTAATACGCTCAGGTGAGTAGCCTGCATAAAAATCTTGATTAAAAGTTAAACCAGAGACTCTTTCAACTACTGGAATACACGCTTCTTCGGTAGCACCAGGGTACACGGTAGACTCATAAATAATAATGTCTCCTTTCCCAACCACTTTACCTAGCATTTCACTTGCTTTAATCAGCGGAGTTAAATCAGGCTGCTTGTGGCCATCAATAGGCGTTGGCACCGTAACAATGTAGACGTTAGAGTTTGTTAGCTCGTCAACTTCACATGAAAAATTTAAGTTTGTTGTTGATGCTAGCTCTTCGTCACTCACTTCTAAAGTGTTGTCAGTGCCGCTTTTTAATTCATCGATACGTGCTTTATTAATATCAAAACCTAAGGTTTGATATTTTTTACCAAACTCTACAGCAAGTGGTAAACCGACATAACCCAAACCTATAATGGCAATTCTTACATCTTTTAAATCACGTATCATCTAGCTATCCCTTTACTCTATAATTAGCATATGCGCTTGTTTTTATTTTAAATACCATTGATTGCAGCTACTGCTACGGCCGCATTGTAGATAATTTGTGTTGCTGTTGACCATAACGTTAAATCATTCATGTACTCAGAATCAAGCGGAACTACGATAGTATCGCCTGGTTTTAATGAAGTATCAGAAGCACCCGCAAACCAGTTACTTTCCTCAATCATTTTGATACTACCACTTGCTTCGATAATATAAATGCGCTCTTCATCTGCACGTTTTTTAATACCACCACTTTGCGCAATGTAATCTTCAGCGCTCATAGACGGATTAAACAAATGCGATGAACCAACTTGTACCTGCCCAATAACATTAATGGAATTAGTCTTAGTTGGCACATACAGTATGTCGCCACCTTCAAGTAATACATTACCATTAGATGAAGTTATTATTTTTGGCAAATCGATAACTAAACGGCCGACAGGCTCTAACTTCGTTATATCAGCAAGCAATTTTTGTGCATCGTCATAAGATGCTGACGTTCCTTGCTCTGTTAATGATTTTGATGCCATTTCAACACGTAAATCGCCAGCCAGTTTCAATAAGTTTTGCTGCTCTAATTCTTGTAATTTCTTACGAGTAAATACCGAGCCATCAGGATGAGCATATTGCGTCAGGCCGCCCGCTTTAACAATTAAATCAGCTAAAGTTTCACCACGACTAATAGTATATTTTCCAGGGAATACAAACTCCCCTCTAAGTTCAACAACATGATTTTCGCTCCACGCGGGTATTTTATGAATATTTAAGCGATCTTTACTCTTTAAAGCAATATTAAACTGTTCATCGCCGGATAGAGCTAAGCCTAAATCAACACTTAAGGATACTTTTGTTGCACCGTCTGAACTAAATTGATTACGAGTGACTTCTGCACGTGCCAAATAAGCAGATTCATTCACGCCGCCTGCTGCTGCAACAACATCACTGACTTTCGCATCTTTGGCAAGTGGGTATATACCTGGAAACTTAACTTGCCCATCTACTTCGATTATTTGAATTGGCTGACCAGATGCACCTTGCTGACGTAGTTTTCTTAATACTGGCGCTAATAAACGATGACGAGAAAACAAAGCCATTTCACGAAGCTCAACTTCTTCATTCAGATCCCCACCAGTCATTTGCACTAAAGATTGAGAAACAAGATCTTCTTCTTCTTTATTTGCATTTAGAGAAGGCTGTGATGAGTTATCGCCATATTTATTCCAAAATGATTTCTCTTTATAAAGACTTTTTGCAAACTCACGCTCTTTTGCGAACAGCTGCTCTTGGGTATAAGCCAATTCATCTAATGATATTTTTTCGTCAATATGTTTAGTCACATTTGAAAATATTAATACTTTATCACCAGGAGCAAGTTCAATGTTTTCAGCCGATGTTTGGTTATCCAAAGCTTTAGCCAAGTTAAACTGCAGTATCTCTATGTTTCTCGCTTTATCTAATTGTCTTACTACCAAACCGTAGTTTAGATCGGCATTCTCTAGAATATGAGAATCTAGATTAGGTATTAAATCTGTAAGGTGGATTCCCTGTCGCCATTGATATTTACCTGGGCGAGTTACCGCCCCAATAACAGTAATAGATTTTTCATACATACCTGAGCTTTTCAATACTCGAATATAATCTCCATTATTAACTTTTTGCTCAAGAGCACGCTGTTGCGTTAAGTCAATGTTAACAATGCTACGTAAGCTACTAGCATTATATCGTTCAACCATAGTTGACTGTGGAAATGCTGAGGGTAACAGGCCGCCTGCCATTTCTAAGACCTGTCTAAAGTTATCACCATGCTTTAACTCATAAATAGCTGGACGTCGCACTTCACCAAGTATCGAAACAGTTTCTCCTTGTGTAGGGATAAAAACCACATCACCTGATTGCAATAGGATATCGTTTGATGAGTCGCCATTAATAAGTAAATCGTATAAATCAACTTTTTTAATTAACTTTCCGGCACGTTTTACTTGGATATTTCGTAAAGAACCAATATCACTTATACCGCCTGCAGCAAAAATAGCATGCGTTACAGATGAAAGTGAGCTCAAGGTATAAGGACCTGGTTTATAGGCATCACCTAGCACAAAAACACGCATAGAACGCAGCTCTGCTAGGCTAACTACAACATTAACACCGATAATTCGTTGAGTGATTCGTTCAGAAAGGAATGACTTCATTTCAGTAAAGTTCAAACCAGCAATTTTTATCGGCCCTACATTTGGAATAAGTATTGTACCTTCACGCGTTATCGGTAATACATATTCATTATTTTCTTTACCGTATATTTGAATTGATAACTGATCGCCAACACCCAAGACATAGTGCGCCGGTATTGCAATATCCATAGTCGGTGTAAAGGTATTTGGTGAATTTGAAAACACATCAATACCAAAGCGCTCTAACGGCTTAAATAACTGTTCATCTGCTTCAAATGAAGGAACCTCTTGCCCTTGATTTACCGATTCACTGACATTATTTGTACGCGGTGTAACTGGCGTGGATGATAATTCGCTTGCCTGACTAGAACTTGATATTTGCCCCATAATTTCATTTAAATCAACACCCATACTTTTTGCTAAGGCTTGTTGTTGAGACTTGGGAAGGCTTTTAAATTGCTCAATTTGTTGTGGACTAATTTGAGCTGAAACAGCAGTAAACGAAAGTGTGCAGACCATGAGGAGCAGTGATAGGTGACGGATAAAGTTAATCATTTGCGCGTATTTCTTCCTATATATACGTAAAACTGTTTTACCTACAATCAAGATAAAACTTAAACAGCGTGGAGTTTAGCAGTAAGTCTATGGTGATTAAAGCAACTTTTCATTTACACTTTTAATTTACCTTATTTTGCGAAACCATGATAGAAAACAACAAAAAGTAAGCAATTATCAACACATTCATTAGAGATTAACTACTCGGACTTGCCTTTCTATGCCAGCAAAGGTATAAAACGGGCTGACTAACCTATTTTATACAATATTGCTCGGTAAATTAGTGCATTTCATTGTGAGTGCAATCAACCAATAATAACAATTATGATCTCGAGCATCTTTTAAAGGAAACTTAAATGACTAAACCTACATCAGGCACATTACTAGGACATCCGAAGGGGCTATTTCTCCTTTTCGGTACAGAAATGTGGGAAAGATTTGGCTACTACGGCATGCGTGCCTTATTGGTACTTTATTTGGTAGCAACCGTTGAAGACGGTGGTTTCGGCTGGACAACAGGTGAAGCACTTGGTCTATATGGTACTTTTACCATGGCCGTATACTTAACGCCAATGATTGGTGGTTGGTTAGCCGATAACTTTATCGGTCAACGTAGAGCAATTATCTACGGTGGTATTCTATTTTCTGCAGGTTATTTCGTTTTAGGTATTCCTAAAACAATGATCGTAGGTATGGAAGAAAATGTCTTTTATATCGGCTTATTCTTAATTTGTTGTGGTAACGGTTTATTTAAAGCCAACGTATCTAGTCTTGTTGGTGAATTATATGAAGACGGTGATCATCGTCGTGATGCAGCTTTTACAATATTCTACATGGGTATTAACTTAGGTGCTTTCTTATCACCATTAATTGTTGGTTACTTAGGCGAAGAAGTTAACTGGCACTACGGTTTCATCGCTGCAGGTTGTGGTATGTTAATTGGTTTAGCACTTCAGCTAACATTAGCAAAAAGCTACTTAGGTGATATTGGTGTTACTCCTTCTGCTCATAAGATTAAAGCAGCTCAAGACGATTTAAAAACACGTGCTTTATCAAAAGAAGAAAAAGACCGTACTAAAGTTATTTTAATCATGAGTGTTTTCTCAGTAATTTTCTGGGCAGGTTTTGAACAAGCTGGTGGCTTATTCAATATCTACGCTTCACAATTTACCGACCGTAATATCATGGGTTTTGAAGTACCAGCAACTTGGTTCCAATCTTTAAATGCTATGTTCATTATTATGCTTGCACCTGTTATCGCCTCAGTTTGGGTTAAGATGGGCAGCAAAGAGCCAACATCTCCAGTTAAATTTGCTTTAGCAATGGTATTTTTAGCATTAGGTTTCTTTGTTATGGTTTGGGCTACTATGGTTCAAGGCGGCGACGTTACCATTAAAGTAAGCATGTTATTCTTAGTATTTGCTTACCTTTTCCATACCTTAGGTGAGCTATGTTTGTCACCAATTGGCCTGTCATTAGTATCAAAACTAGCACCGGTTAAGTTCACTTCATTATTAATGGGTGTGTGGTTCTTCTTTACTGCTTTATCAAACAAACTTGCTGCCTTTATTGGTCAATTTGTTGGTGAAGGTGAAGAACAAGTGGCTAATGCTGGAAATATCTTCTTAGGTGTTGGTATTGGCGCATTAATCACTGCATTGATCATCTTCTTATCTGCTAACAAACTTGTTGAATGGATGCACGGCGCTGAAGGTGATGAAAGCCATGATCTTGAAGCTAAGCTTGAAGAAGAGATGGGCGTTACAGGTACTCACGAAGGTATTTCTGAGAAACAATAATACTGCTTAAAGTTTACGACTAGATTACTAAACTTTAGACAAATAAAACGAGTAATGACTTTTGTTATTACTCGTTTTTTATTACCTTAAAACAATCAAAAGCTAACATGATTAAGTTTTGATTTTCTCGCCTTAACTTGCCAATTTTGCTATAACTGGAATCGCGTAATTTAAGTAATGTGTTGTGTACTTTTAACTATCCCTTCTATCTCACAGGTCAATGGTATGAAAACGTCAAATAGAGCCGAAATTCGTCACCGCATCAGAAAACAACGATTTGAGTTAACACCAGAACAACAAAGGAGTTCAGCGTTAGCATTGCTGCAACATTTTTCAAATAGCACCAGAATCAAACAAGCTCAGCACGTAGCAATATACTTATCTAATGATGGTGAACTTAATACTCAGCCCTTAATTGATTGGTGCTGGCAGCAAAGTAAAAGTGTATACCTACCTGTTATTCACCCCTTCAGTAAAGGCCACCTGCTTTTCTTAAAATATACCCCGCATACTCAGCTAACCAAAAACAAATACGGTATAAGTGAACCCAAACTGGATATTAGAGATCTTATTTTACCTGCACAGTTAGATATTATTTGTACGCCACTAGTCGCATTTGACAAAACAGGAGCTCGTTTAGGCATGGGAGGTGGTTTTTATGATCGAACCTTGAGTTCTTGGTACAAAGACTATCAAACCAACAAGAATGCAATGCCCTATCCCCTAGGTATTGCACATAATTGCCAGCAAGTTGACTCTCTTCCTTGTGAAAGCTGGGATATCCCATTACCCGAAGTGTTTACACCCAGTCAGCAACATATATTTAACTAACTTATACTTACCAGAGCAAACTTAACTCACTCAAAGCAATAATTTGCTATGACATCGATGAAACGCTATTGCTATAATATGGCAATACTGTTTTTCAATATTACTTTTAAATAAGGTTCGTTATGACTCAAGATGAAATGAAAAAAACCGCGGCAATTAAAGCCTTAGATTATGTTGAAGCTGATACTATTGTTGGTGTAGGTACCGGTTCAACGGTTAATCATTTTATCGATGCATTAGCGACCATTAAGGATAAAATTGTTGGTGCTGTATCTAGTTCTGAAGCGTCAACACAGCGTTTAAAGTCTTACGGCATAGAAGTATTTGACTTAAACAATGTCGATGGTATTGACGTATATGTTGATGGCGCTGACGAAGTCAATGCACATATGCATATGATAAAAGGTGGCGGTGCTGCCCTTACCAGAGAAAAAATTGTCGCTGCCGTTGCAAAAACCTTTGTGTGTATCGCTGACGATACTAAACAAGTACCGGTGTTAGGGCGCTTCCCATTGCCAGTAGAAGTTATCCCGATGGCACGTAGCTATGTCGCCAGAGAATTGGTTAAATTAGGCGGCGACCCTTCATATCGTACAGGCGTTGTAACCGATAACGGTAATGTTATTCTTGATGTTCATAACTTAGAAATAGTTGACCCTATCGCACTTGAAAATAGCATCAACGCCATCGTAGGAGTTGTGACTAACGGGTTGTTCGCTAATCGAGCGGCAAACGTATTAATTATCGGCACTAATGAAGGTGCAAAAATTATAAAATAACCCTTTAGAGTTTATACACTATATGATAGTTTAGAAATCTAGCCATCTAAAATTAACATTGTATTAATGTTTGATCGAGAGAAGTTAAACTATCATGAGCAACAATTCACTAGCGAAAGAAAAAATTAAGATATTACTTCTAGAAGGCGTTCACCAGAGCGCATTAGAAGAGTTGAAAGCCAAAGGCTATTCCAATATTGAATACCTTAAAACCTCACTTTCAGAAGCAGAGCTGACTAAAAAGATTGCCGATGTTCACTTTATCGGCATTCGCTCTCGCACAGACTTAAATAAGAACGTATTAAGCCATGCTAAAAAGTTAGTTGCTATTGGTTGTTTCTGTATCGGAACTAACCAAGTTGATAAAGCTGCAGCCCAATCTTTCGGTATTCCCGTTTTTAACGCACCGTTTTCAAACACTCGCTCTGTTGCTGAGTTAGTTTTAGGTGAAACCTTACTTTTACTGCGCGGTATTCCAGAAAAAAGTGCCCAAGCCCACCGTGGTGTTTGGAATAAATCAGCAGTTGGCTCTGTAGAAGCCAGAGGGAAAACTCTCGGTATCATTGGTTATGGCCATATTGGTATGCAGTTAGGAATTTTGGCTGAAACTTTAGGAATGAAAGTACGATTTTATGATATCGAAACTAAACTTCCTTTAGGTAACGCAAGCCAAGCACCTACAATGACTGCACTTCTAAAAGAAGCTGATGTTATTAGCCTGCACGTGCCTGAAACACCACAAACTAAAAATATGATGGGTGCTGCTGAATTTGAAGTAATGAAGGATGGTGTTATTTTTATTAATGCATCGCGAGGCACTGTTGTTGATATCGATGCTTTATCTGAAGCACTAGCCAATAAGAAAGTCGCTGGCGCCGCCATAGATGTATTCCCTACTGAACCAAAAGGCAATGACGAAGAATTTATCAGCCCATTACGTGAGTTTGACAATGTCATATTAACGCCTCATATTGGCGGTAGCACTAAAGAAGCACAAGAAAACATTGGCCTTGAAGTAGCAAGTAAGCTTGCTAAATATTCTGACAACGGCTCAACTCTATCTGCCGTCAACTTCCCTGAAGTGTCGCTTCCTGAGCATACGGGAACCAGCCGACTATTACATATTCATCGCAATCAGCCAGGTGTATTAACCCAAATTAACCAAGCATTTGCCCAGCATGACATCAATATTGCTGCACAATACCTACAAACAGCAGATCAGATAGGTTACGTAGTTATTGACATTGAAGCGGAAAATCGTGAACTTGCTTTGAAAGAGTTAAAACAAATTGACGCCACAATCAGAACAAGACTTTTGCACTAATAGCTTGTTAATTTATCTTTATTGAAATGACTAAAGAAAAGCCTAGCAATGAAGTTGCTAGGCTTTTTTATTGTTTAAGTTTCACTATATCTCAAAAGCAACACCAGAATACTTAAACTGAAATTGGCGCTTTAATATGTGGGTGAGATTGATAGTTCTGTAACTCAAAGTCTTCAAAAGTAAAATCAAAAATACTTTTAACCTCTGGGTTCATCCACATTGTCGGTAACGCTAGTGGTTCACGAGATAATTGCTCTTCAACTTGTTCTAGATGATTCAAGTATAAATGTGCATCGCCAAAAGTATGGACAAAATCACCCAACTCTAAATCGCAAACTTGTGCAATCATCATAGTAAACAAGGCATAGCTCGCAATATTAAATGGCACGCCTAAAAAGATATCTGCACTGCGTTGATACAATTGGCAGCTCAACTTACCGTTCAAAACATAAAACTGAAATAAGGTATGACACGGTGGCAGTGCTTGCTTGCCTAATGCCGCATTTGCGTCAGGGCTTATTGAAGTGTCGGGTAATAATGCCGGATTCCAGGCAGTAATAATATGACGACGAGAATCAGGGTTGTGCTTTAAGTCTTCAATTAACTGCGCCAATTGGTCAATAGTTTCGCCATTTTCAGCGGGCCAACTACGCCATTGTACACCATAAACAGGACCTAATTCGCCCTCTTCTGTCGCCCAAGCATCCCAAATTTTTACGCCATTATCTTTCAAGTAGCCAATATTGGATTCACCTTTAATAAACCACAATAGCTCATGAATAATAGACTTAAGGTGACATTTCTTCGTCGTCACTAAGGGAAACCCTTTCGCGAGATCAAAACGCATTTGATGACCAAAAATACTTTTAGTGCCAGTACCAGTACGATCAGATTTTTCAACCCCTTCGTCTCTCACATGGCGCATTAAGTCAAGATATGCTTTCACTAGGCTTTCCTTTAAAATCAATAAAACAGGGAGGAATTAATGCTTAAATCATTGGTAATTTTAGTTCATTGCTAATGATTTAACGGCATTATTATAACAGCAAAATTATGCCTAATTATTAGCAACTAGGCAAAAATTTCTTAAAGAATTTAGCTTGTATTAAGTAATTTAATTTAAACCGCTTAAAGGCTGTTCAGCTTTCAAGGTATTTAAAACATCATTTTTAAGGCAACTAACATCAAAAATACTGCGAAGCCCTTTTTTAAATATGGGATCGGCAGTGAACTCCCAACTTTAACACCTATTGGCGCAAATAAAGATGATGTTAATACAATGCCTAATAATGCCGGTAGGTAAATATAACCGAAGCTCCAATCTGGTAGTAAAGATTGTTCCGGTGCAATTAACACATAACCTAGTGCGCCAAATAACGCGACTACAATGCCGCTTGCAGTGGCAACTCCAATCGCTTGACGCATAGGGAATGAGCAATACATTAAAATAGGAACTAATATTGCGCCGCCAGCAATCCCCATTAAACTGGCGATAATACCAGTAAATAAGCCAATAATTTGCAATATCCAGTTTGCAGGTAGTGCAATGCTTCGCTCAATTTTTATCGACAAGAACATATAAACGGCTAACGAAAATACGGCACAAGCAAAAAACAATGTTAAGGCATCAAGTGTTAACATACCTGCAATTATTGCCCCTAACATAGCGCCAATGGCAATGGTAATACCTATTCGTTTAGCGATATCCCACGGAATATTGCCATTTTTATGATGAGCAAAAGCTGCTGAAGAGGAAGTAAACATAATGGAGGCAAGCGAGGTTGCTAGCGCCATAGGGAAGGCTAATTCAGCAGCGACACCAAAAAAAGGCAGTAAATAGACCAGCACGGGAACAATAATTAGCCCACCGCCAATACCTAATAATCCGGCAAAAAACCCGACAATTGCACCCAATAGAGCACAGGCTAAAAACACACTTAATAGCATTGACACGTATTAATTTACCACAACAAAAAGTCCAGAAACTGAATGCTCAGCATATCACAGACATTAACGCCTAACACTTAATGTCTAACATGAACAAAGTCTGCTAAACCTAGTTGAACCAGCTGTTCGTGCATATATCTGTGCACCTTACTGGCATTGGTCAAGGTTAACACTTTTGCCAATATGGTTTCTAGCAAACTAAATTCAACATGGCGTATCACCCACTTCACTTTAGCCAGGCTATGTGCACTCATGCTCAAATTTTTGTACCCCATCGCCATCAGCAATAAAGCCCCTGTTGGTTCATTTGCCAACTCACCACAAATGCTTAATGGTATATTGCGTGTTGTGCTTTTTTGAGCAATATAATTCAACGCCCGCAAAACCGCAGGATGATAAAAGTCATATAAATTGGCAACACGGGTATTATTGCGATCAACCGCTAATAAATACTGGGTAAGATCATTACTGCCAACCGAAAAAAAGTCGACTTTATCGGCTAAGTCTTCTAATTGAAAAATGATACTAGGAACTTCCACCATAACGCCAACCTTCGGCTTTACTAATTTGTTGGTTTCAGTAATTGATAGTTCTGTTCGTAATTCAAAGTATGCTTGGTTAATCAGCCTTATTGCGTCATCAACCTCACTAATACTAGAGATCATTGGCAGCATAATAGCTAAATTATCAAGGCCAATGTTTGCCTTTATCATCGCTCGTATTTGTACTAAAAATATTTCAGGGTGATCAAGTGTGATCCGAATTCCACGCCAACCTAAAAATGGGTTAGCTTCGGTAATGGGAAAATAAGGCAATGACTTGTCACCGCCAACATCCAATGTTCGCATAGTGACAGGTTGATTTGGAAACGACTCAAGCACTTGCCGATATAATGCGGTTTGCTCTAATTCAGAAGGAAAGCAACTGCGATTCATAAAAGGGATTTCAGTGCGATAAAGACCAACCCCTTCAGCACCAACATTATGCGAGAATTCAAAACCCGATGATAAGCCACTGTTGACTAATAAACTCACTTTATGTCCATCAAGCGTTGATGCCGGTAAATGCGCTACTTTATTGACCTGTGCTTGTAACTCTGTTTCTGCTAATAAAATATGCTGATATTCATTAACTAAAGCGTCATTTGGCGCAACATGTAATTGACATGAGTAGCCATCTAATATGACTTCTTTTCGATGTAATTGACGAATGGCTAGGTATTCAATGCCCATAATGGCGGGAATATTTAGCGCCTTGGCCAAAATAGCGGCATGAGAGTTATTTGAGCCACTTAATGAAACAATACCCAGTAAACCTTGATGTTGATAATCTGCAATCATTGACGCAGTGACATCTTCAGCAACTAACACAAATTGTTCTGGTAGTTTTTGCTCATGTATTTTTAAGTTTTGAAGGTTCTCTAATAAGCGATTACCTAGGTCCTTAATATCAGAAGCTCGTTCGCGTATATAATCATCATCTAGTGCTTCAAATTTAATGACATAACCATCTACAATAAGTTTTAACGCACTTTCAGCATTCCAACCTTGCTGAATTTTATTCAATACTTCGCTTTTAAAATTGTCACTTTCAAGCAGTTGTTTATAAACTTCAAAAATATCTAAACTACTATCTGAGGTTATTGTTTTTAACTTTTTGCCCATTGCGGTGAAATCAACCAATGTGCTTTGCACTGCTTCGTTAAACCGAATTAGTTGTTGGTCAGTATTTTCTTCTTTTGCGACCGCAATAGTTGATAGCTCAGCCGTTGGGTGAACAACCACCATTTCACCAATAGCAACACCAGGCGCGCCACCAATACCTTTATGAGTTTTAACGACACTTTGACTATTGTCGTATATGCCCATCAAGCCTTGTGCTTCGATACTCGCCATGGCAGCGGCTAATTGAGCAGATAAGGTAACAAGAAACGCTTCTTCATTTTCAGTGAAAAATCGTGCTTGTTCTTGTTGCACAGTCAATATGCCGAGCACTTTACGTTGGTGAATAATCGGTGTGCCTAGAAAAGCTTTATATTTGTCTTCTTCGACTTCTGGCGCATGAATAAAGTCAGGATGTTGTTGAGCATTGGCAATATTTATTGGTTCTTCACGTTGACCGACTAAGCCTACTAAGCCCTCAGTAAAGCCAATACTTGTACGACCAAAAGCATCTTCAGCTAAGCCATCTGATGCCATCAGCAGAAAGTGTTGCTTGTTATGATCAGCGAAGTAGACAGAGCAACACTGAGAAGACAAGGCCTTTTTAACTTGCGCCACTAAACGTAACAGAGCGGGATCAAGCTCTGCTGCTTGGCTAAATTCGAGCACAATTCGACGTAGAGTAGTAAGCATTATAATCCCTATAATTAAACTTTCTTGTAATTAAGCTATGTGTAAATTCAACGCAAAATAGATTTATAGCAGTTTAACGTTAAATAAAAATTACGGAGTAAAAAGCTAACGCTATCTGTTATGCCATCCATGTTCATTACAGAGCGACTAATTTTAAAGCTTTAAAACTAAATAGCTCACCGAAGTGAGCTATTTACATTACATAATAATAATCTAAGGTGAACATGGTTTAAGCTCGGCGTCGACGACGTTCAGGACGATAACTAGGCATTGCTGCTATGGCAAATTCTTTCATCACTTTACGGTATACTTCACGCTTAAACGAAACTACTTGTCTTACCGGATACCAGTACGAAACCCAGCGCCAATCATCAAACTCAGGATGATCTGAATGTAATAAATCAACCGCTGATTCTGGTGCTGTTAATTTCAGTAAAAACCATTTCTGCTTTTGACCGATACAAACGGGTAAACTTTCGTGCCTAATTAACCTTTTTGGTAGTTTATATCTTAACCAGTGTTTAGTCGTTGCTACAATTTTAACATGTTCAGGTTTTAAACCGACTTCTTCATTTAATTCCCGATACATGGTTTGCTCTGCAGACTCACCCTCGTCAACACCACCTTGTGGATATTGCCAAGAATGCTGACCAAAACGTCTTGCCCAAAATACTTGTCCCCTGTCATTGATTATTACTATGCCGACGTTGGCTCGATAGCCTTCGGCATCTATCAAAGGAACTCCTGACAGCATTAATAATGTCATTGATTCTTCCATACTCTGCACCTTGGAGCAATTAAATATTAGAAGAAATAATTGTTTTTATTAAACAGCACATTGACATTCACTAAGGATTATATTTTGCAGATAAGTTTTAGCTGTAAAAAATGCGCTTGCCCACCATGACAAAATTACATGATAATGGCGTTAATATTATTTTAGAAGACATCACATTGAATAGCATTCCGAACGACGAAGCTGAATTACTTAATCGCGCACAAAATCTAGCCGGCATGACCTTAGGTGAAATAGCGGCATCGCTTAATATCAGAGTGCCAAAAGACTTAAAACGAGAAAAAGGCTGGGTAGGACTATTACTTGAACAAATGCTTGGTGCCAGCGCGGGCTCACGCCCAGAGCCTGACTTTCCACATTTAGGAATAGAGCTAAAATCGCTGCCAATAAATTATCAAGGTAAGCCATTAGAAACCACTTTTGTTTGCGTTGCCCCCCTAACAGGTTTAGTTGGCGCACAATGGCAGACTAGCCATATTCGCAATAAAATGGCACGAGTTTTATGGGTGCCTGTTATATCAGAACGTGAAATTCCGATAGCCGAACGCATAGTTGGTACGCCATTCATTTGGTCACCTTCACCTGAAGAAGAACAACTTCTAGCGCTAGATTGGCAAGAATTAACCGATATGATTGTGCTAGGTAATGTTGAGAATATTCACGGTAAACATGGTCAAGTGCTTCAATTACGCCCTAAAGCGGCCAATAGCCAAGCAAAAACACAAGCATTTAATCGCCATGGTCAGCCGTTTTTAACGCTACCACGAGGTTTCTATTTAAAAATCAGTTTCACCCAAGCACTTTTGAATAAATACCTAAGAGTGGATTAGAATTGCTTTACTTCATATACCTGCCACAGCTATATATTTTGATAAAAGCATGGCTTAAGCCGATTAATCGCGCTATAAATAAGCTATAGGCATAAAACTAGGCACTGTTAATATTTAATGAAGTTTGGAAATAAGTTCGATCGCTATATAGTTATCATATTTTTCGTCACAATCATTACGGTTATTTTGACGTCATACCTCACATTTAAAGAAATTATCAACAGCCACAATAAACAACAATACTCTGCAATTACGCCATTATTTTCTTTAATAACAAGTGAAATATTACGGCCATTAAATGTTGCTAATTTCATGGCCAATAACCAACTCATTATCGATTATGCAAATAGCGACAAAATCGAAAAAAAATACCTGGTCACATATCTCGAAAAAATATCCCAATCATATAATATGCTAGCCTTTATCGCTTTAGCTAAACATGACTTAATGATTGATTCTAATGCTAAAGAAACTATGTTGAGCAGTAAAGATGCTGAATGGTTTCACCGCCTTAAAGACCTTCCTGGTGATCAATTTACCGATATAGGTAATGCCGAAGATCCTCATTTGTATTTTGATAACAGAATTTTAAATAATGATGGCGAGTTCTTGGGATTTACTGGTATTGGCATCGACTTAAATTATTTTGCCACTAAGTTTGCCGAATACAGTCAACGCTTTGGCTTTGAACTCTACTTTGTCGACCAAAATAACGTCATAACATTGTCTTCTGATAAAATAATGAAAACAGAAGGTCATCATCGAAAAGATGCCATCACTAGGCTCAACGACTTACCTTGGTACCAATCACTGACACAAAATAATACCGTTGATACAAGTTTATCGTCAGAGGTTATGTATAACACTGAAGAGGGCCTATTGATTTCACAAATGCCGATTCAGGAACTAAATTGGCGAATGTTTATTGTTTCTCCACCCGCTTCTGATCAAAACGAATATTGGAAAATTTTTATTAGCCGCTTTGTTATCTTCTTTCTAATTATTTTTATTTTTTTCATTCTATTACTAAGGATTTTGCATTACTTCAAATCACGTTTAGTACAAGATTCAGAAACAGATTTTTTAACCCAGTTACCAAATCGTAGCCATATTCATTGGCGTTTCGACGATATTGTACAAAAGAATACCACCCTATCGGTTGTTTTGGCTGATATTGATAATTTCAAGCAAATTAACGATACCTATGGTCATTTAGTGGGCGATGATGTACTGCGGATAATCTCTGATCAACTATCACAAACCTTACGCCAAATTGATGTTATTGGTCGTTGGGGCGGTGAAGAATTTGTTATGCTATTGCCTGATGCAACCGCAAGCCAAGCTCATGTGATTATTGAGCGAATAAGAGAGCAAATTGCAAACATATCATTTCCAATATCAACCACCAGCGGATCATTTAGTATCACGGTTAGCTTCGGTATATGTGAATTACCATTGCAAAACAAAACATTAAAAGACTATATATCATGTGCTGATAAAGCCCTTTATAAAGCGAAACATAATGGTAGAAACCAGAGCGTAATATTTAATTAGTGCAATTTATTAAGGTGAATATCACAATACTTAGCAACAAAAAATCAGCAAACAACTTTATGTGCTAAAGGTTTTTGATAGTAACTTTCTGGCTGATACTAACACTCGCTTGACTAGCAATCGTTTGCCAATCAGTGTTAGCCGCTTCCAAGCAAACAAATTCATTCTCACTACCTTGGTGCATATCTGCCATTGATTCTGTCGCTTGTCCTGGATTCCACATCACCCATTTTTGACAGTTAATACTGCTAACATTAATTTCTCTCTGCCAACCATCGTCAATAATCGTCTGATTTTGGTTATCATGATAAATACGATCAATCGGACCAACACAGTTATTTAGATTTGCCAAAGTCCCCTTTTCACCGCTAAGTTTATCGTAAAATTTGATGCTTTCCAATAATGGAATATTGCTTTCTTCTGGTGAACTAATACAAAAATAGCTGTGCAGCGCGCCAGTATATTCTACTGGTTGCTCAGATAGATTAGTCATGGTTAGTGTTTGTTCGAATTGCTCTGAAAACACTAACTTTTGCGACAGTTTAAATGTTGCTGGCCAGTGCTTTGAAAAGTGCTTACCACTTAATGATAAAGTAATAATCACTTGTGACTGAGATATTTCGATATCATCAAGATGCCACTGACTTTGTCGAGCAAAACCATGGTTACTCACCTGTACAATATTACCTTCAACTGCTTTAACTTCACCGCCAAACCATGGCCAGCATATTGGAATACCACCACGAATAGCTGCTGTGGTTGAATATTTACTATCTTTACTCAGCCAGAATACCGGTTGTTGGCCTTTAGGTTGCCAAGTTAATACCTGACCACCGTAAAAGCTGACCGAACCTTCACCTTTGTTGTGTTTGAAGCGTAATGCTTTAACTTCGTCGCTAAGAGCAAATAATTCAATCGTGCCAAATTCATTTTTCAGTAATATTTCCGATGACATACTTTGCCTATAAAGTAGATAACATATAACGTTGTCGCTAAGTTTAAAATATAGCTTTGATGGATGAAAGTACAAAAGCTTACTTAAGCACTTTCATAGTAAAGGATGTATTACCACCTTACGGACTAATAAAAACAATCTAGAAGTAATAAATAAAAAAAACCACGACAAGCGTGGTTTTTAAATTATTTTATACCAACAAACTAAATTGCTAGCTATTAGGCACTGAGTTTTACTTCAAATAAGACTTAGGCATATTACTTTGCTGCATATAACGATCACGTAATTTATCTTGTCGACTTTGCGTTGAAACTTCTTTACCGCCAATCCAGATTTTGGCAACGTGAGAGCTTAATTCAAATGGGTCTGCACTCCACAATACTAAATCAGCTGTTTTACCGACGGCAATTCTACCGCTATCAACGTTAAAGGCATCGGCAACATTAGCTGTTACGGCGGCAAGTGCAGCATCACGAGATAAACCATTAGCTACGGCATTACCAGCATGAAAGCGAAGTTGGTAAAGATTATGAGTATCACCATCAACCGTTAATGCTACATTAACACCCGCTGCCGTTAATTTAGCAGCATTTTCTAATGAGGCATGTAACGAATCAAAACTGCCGGGTAAATTATCTAATGCAGCCATCACAACAGGTACTTTCGCTTGTGCAATTTTATCAGCAATTAATACTGAGTCAGCGGCACCTACAAGTACTAAGTCTAATGAAAAAGTTTCTTTAAGCTTTAACAATGCTAAAAGGTCAGTTGCACGGTCAGCATAAGCAACGAGTGCTTTATCACCAGCTAACAAAGCATTAATGACCTTATCTTCACGACTTGGCTCTTTAGCTTCTTTTTTATCTTTTGCGTCTTTAGCTTTCTTTTTCGCTTTAGCTAACTTCTTTGTCGCATCTTCAAACTTAACCTGTAGTTTTTGTAAGTCTAAGGCACGAGAACCTTTGCTTTTTGCGCCCAAATCAATAATAACTGCATTATTACTAACACGAACACTATCAAATTCACCCGATAAATCAGCAACAAAAGTTTGTCCTTTAAACATACTTTCACCACCACGTGGCACGACTACGTTAGTGGTAATTCCACCTTTACGGCTATAAGGAATAACCGTTGAGCGTGGATTAAATGCTAAACTGGCATCAAAAGTAATATCAGCCTTTTTATCGCCAGCATCACGGCTTCTAGATACAGCGCCCACTTCGACTAAACCTAGCTGATTCATTGAGCCAATAAAGCCAGGTGTTAATATTTTGCCTTCCGCATCAATAACAGTATCTGCTGTCACTGATTCAGGATTTATCGCTGTTACTTTACCGTCTTCAATAACTACCGTGGCATTGTTCAAAACACCTTGTTCAGTCACGGTATGCACCGTAGCGTTAGTAATCGCGATGCTCTGTGCAAAACTGGCTGATGAACTTGCTAGCGCCAAAGCAATTAGCGATGATTTAAATAATTTTAAATGCTTCATTTTCTTCACCTTATCTCTGACCTAACAGGAAATCGCTTTTCGCTTGGTATTTTTCATCATGGCGATCATATACTTTTGCGCCATCAACAAATACTTGCTCTGCTTGTGCATAAACACTAAATGGATTTTGATTCCAAATAACCACGTCAGCATTTTTACCTTTTTGTAAACTACCGGTTTTTTCCGCTAAACCTAATGATTTTGCAGCATTTTGTGTGATCCAAGTAATTGCTAATTCAGGTTTGATTTCAAAACCATTTTCATTAGCACGGTACATCACTTTACCGGCTTCTTGGTTCAAGCGCTGAATCGTATTAGCAGAATCAGAATGTACAATCGCACAAGAGTTTTTCACCGCATCAACAATGGCAACATTTTCATGCACCATGTCATAAGCTTCCATTTTAAAGCCCCACCAATCTGGCCACATAGCAGCACAGTTCCCGTTTTCCGCTAACGTATCAGCAATTTTGTATGCTTCTATACCGTGATGAAAGGTACCTGAGTGGTAATTGAATTCTTTACCTAAATCAATCATCATCGCCATTTCTTCGGCTTTATAACAATGATTGTGGATCAATATTTCACCATCAAGCACACCTTTTAAAGTATCAAGCTCAATATCACGAACTGGAGCTTCAGGGTTTTTACCAGCGGCGTAATCTGCATCATACTTTTCCCAAGCACGTTTATATTCTGTCGCTTCTGCCCATGCCATACGATAACCGGCCATATTGCCCATACGAGTTGATGGTAAAACTTTACGACTGCCATAAACACGTTTTGGGTTTTCACCACAAGCCATTTTTAAGCCATAAGGAGCTGCAGGAAACTTCATTCCCTGCATGGTTTGGCTTGGTACATTGCGCAGTGTTACACCACGACCTCCAAAGAGGTTTGCTGAACCAGGTAATATTTGTAAGGTTGTAATACCACCAGCTCGCGCCGCTTCAAAACCAGGGTCTTGTGGCCAAACACTATGTTCTGCCCACACTTCAGAGGTATTTGGAGAAGACATTTCATTGCCGTCAGAATGAGATTCAACCGATGGACTTGGGTAGACACCTAAATGCGAATGCACATCGATAATTCCCGGCGTTATCCACTTACCTTGTGCATCAATTTCAACAGCATCAGCCGCCGTTAGCGCGCTTCCAATTTGGCTAATTTTACCATCAACCATTAATACATCAGCATTATCAATACGCTCGCCTGTTCCGGTTAATACCGTGGCATTTTTAATTAAGATGTTTTGTTTAGGTAATGCTTGGTAGGTACTTGGGTAAGGGTTTTTATTAATCAGTACTTTTGCGTCTTGTTGTTCGCTTTGCAAACAGCCAGTTAAAGACACAGAAAGGGCTGCCATCACTAATGATGGGAGAAACTTTTGCATAAGAATATTCCTGTTTTGCTGCATACCTTGCAGAAAAACATCTCGTTATTCAGACAAAGTGGTAATGAGCTTATTATTATCAGTGTGCGTCATTGTATTAAGGCTAGTCGCATTAACACAATATTAGCATCATACAATATGATGAAATGTTAACAACAACAAGTCTGCTATTAACTACGGGCGTTGAATTGCGTTGAATAGACAATTATCTGCGGTAAATGGAGGGGGAATTAAAGGCTAAAGTTCGAAATCACCAAAATCAAAATCGCCGCTGTTGCTGATTTTAGCTTTAGCTGGTGGATCAAGTAATGAAGGTTGTTTTTCTACGACTTCAACTTCTGCAACTTTTATTTTTGCAGGGGCTGACTTTCGTTTCTTGCGTTGTTGACAGCGTTTAATGACTTTTTGACGTTCATCAGAATTAAACGAGACCCAATTTAAACGTTCTTCACGGGTTCGAAAACAGCCCGAACATTGACCTTTGTCATCTGACTGACAAATACCAATACATGGACTAGGAACGTCAAAAAATTCTAATTGCATCTAATTATTATCAACCAATTTCTGCAAAATATCTTCCCGATATGACCAATACTCAATAAATAATGTAATCATACCGGGATATACGCTTAAGCTAGATTAGCCTAACTTATCGGTAGCAATGTGGTAATCAGGGTCTTCAATAACATTGATTTCCACTAAGCTGCCAGCTTTAGTTAGCAGTTGCGTACACTCTTTGCTCAAATGCTTTAAATGTATTTTCTTACCGCGAGTAGTATATCGCTCGGCTAAGGTATCAATTGCTTCAATCGCAGAATGGTCAGCAACACGAGTATTTTTAAACTCAACGATAACATCATCGCTATCGGCGTCGATATCAAATTGCTCAAGGAAGTTTGAAATTGAGCCAAAAAATAATGGCCCTGTTACGTCATATACCGTTGAGCCGTTTTCATCAATTGAGCGATGAACGATAACGTGTTTTGCATGTTCCCAAGCAAATACTAACGCTGAAACGATAACACCAACAATTACCGCAATAGCTAAGTCAGTGGCAACAGTAACACCAGAAACTAAAATAATCACAAAGGCATCAGCCTTTGGTACTTTGCCTAAAATACGGAAGCTTGACCATTCAAATGTGCCAATAACCACTATAAACATAACACCAACCAATGCTGCTAATGGTATTTGTTCAATTAATCCCGAAGCGAATAAAATGAAACCAAGTAATGCAAGTGCTGCTGTAACACCTGACATTCGACCACGGCCACCTGAGTTTACATTGATCATTGATTGACCAATCATGGCACAACCACCCATACCACCGAAAAAGCCAGTAACAGTATTTGCAGCGCCTTGGGCAACACATTCTTTATTGCCGTTACCGCGTGTACCGGTTAATTCATCAATCAGCGTTAATGTTAATAAAGATTCAATTAAGCCAATCGCCGCTAAAACAAGGGCGAATGGTAAAATAACCTGAAATGTTTCAAAGCTAAATGGCACGTTAGGAATGCTAAACTGTGGTAAACCACCGGCAATAGAAGCAGCTGGGTCGTTAGTCATATCACGAACAAAATCAACCACTGTACGTGCATCTAAATCTAAGCTCTGTACTAATAAAGTAACAACAACAATAGCGACTAATGAAGACGGTACCGCTTTAGTTAGTTTCGGTAGAAAATGAATAATCGCCATGGTTAACACAATAAGTCCTGCCATGGTAAATAGCTGACTGCCCTGCATCCATTCTAATACGCCGGCGTCATTAGTAACTTTGAATTGTCCTAATTGCGCAAGGAAAATAACAATTGCTAAGCCGTTAACAAAACCTAGCATTACTGGATGTGGTACTAAGCGAATAAATTTGCCGAGCTTAAATAGCCCTGCCAGTATTTGCAGCACACCTGTGAGCACCACAGTAGCAAACAAATATTCAACACCGTGAATGGCAACCAAACTCACCATAACAACAGCCATAGCGCCAGTCGCACCAGAAATCATACCAGGTCGACCACCAAATATTGAGGTGATTAGACCCACCATAAAGGCAGCATATAAACCCACTAAAGGTTCAACACCAGCAACAAAAGCAAATGCTACAGCTTCAGGTACTAATGCTAGTGCGACGGTTAAACCCGACAGCATATCATTCTTCAAATTTGCCGCTTTACTGGCGTGTAATTCAAACATTATTTTCTCTACGTTAATTAAAACATCAAAAACACAAGCCTGAGTGTTTCATCGGCTTGTATTTAAATACTTTGGCTTTAGATTTAGCACCCGTGATTAACCTAATGATAGGCAACCTAAACGAAAATCGTTATCTTTCGGGGCTTGAAGGCGCGGGAATACTATAGATTTTTCAAGAAAAAGTCAATATTTGCTCAAAAATACATCAAGTAATTCAAGCAAATATCAAATCTCTATCAATAAGAGAATATTGTGAGTTCGCTAGCTAAACTAACCGCTAATAATTGATTCACGTTCATTAAGAAATGCTTTAATTTCATCACGCGAACCTAAAATATGTTGCTGCAATAAGGCAACCGCTTTTTCAATATCGCGTGCTTTACATAAGGCTAATATTTCATTGTGTTCTGACTCAGCTTTAGAAATACCACCGGCCCAAAGCAAATGCATGCGAATATAGCGATCGGCATTCTTATTTAAAGTATTAACCAGGTCTTGAGTTTGTGGACGGTTAGCACCTGAATACAAACAGTTATGATAATCAGAATTTAACTCACTCCAAGTATTAGCCGCATTTTCTTTGCCTAGGGCTTTATCAAGTTTTTTCAATAATTGTGTGGCTTCATCAAGCTTTTCATTACTCAGGTTAGGTAATGAATTTGCAAGTAAATCGGATTCAAGCATGGCACGTAGTTCAAAAAGCTCATCGACTTGATCAGCATTTAATTCAGTTGCTGTGGCACCTTTATGGGGTTCAAACGCGACTAAACCTTCGCCTTCTAATTGCAATAAAGCTTCTCGGATCGGAATACGGCTGACATTTAATTCATCTGCTAGGGCTGCTTGTCGCAACGGCTGACCAGCTTTAATCTCACCACTTAAAATCTTTTCTCTAAGTGTTTCAACAACTAATTGAGTTCTGGTTTTATATACTATGCTCATACAAGGCTTCCTAAGAATGTTACCGCTATTATAGAGATCCGCACGCTAAACACAAAAAAAAAGAGTTATTGCTAATAACTCTTTTAAATCTACTAAAAATATAATTTACAAACACTTGATAAAATTAACTTTTTAATAACTCAGGTAATAATTCACTTGGCATGTTTTGATAACAAATAGGACGTTGAAAGCGTTTTATCGCTTCACTACCAACTGAGGTTGTACGAATGTTTGTTGATGCAGGGAAAGGACCACCATGATTCATCGATGCACAAACTTCAACACCTGTTGGCATTTGATTATAAATTAAACGTCCTACTTTATGCGCAGCGACATTGGCAACCGTTTTAGCATCTTCAACATCAGATTCCAGCGCATGAATACTTGCAGTGAGATTACCTTTCAATAAAGCAATACCTTGTATCATTTCATTAAAGTCAGCACATTTTACTATTAATGCAGAAGCGCCAAACACTTCTTCTTGTAGCAAAACATTATTGGCAAATGTCGATAAATCAGTACTAAACAATGCTGCTTGGCAAAAATGCGCTAGCCCTGCTTGCCCTTGAGCTAGTAACTCTACGCCTTCAATATTTTGCCACTGATTAACGGCATTTTTGTATGAGTTTGCAATACCTGGCGTTAGCATCACGCCAGCCTGTGTTTGAGCGATATCAGCAGCGGCAGTTTCAGCAAACTGGCTATATTGCTCAGCATCGACCACAAACCATACACCAGGACTAGTACAAAACTGACCTTGACCCATCATAAGCGATGCAACTAAACCAGAGGCAATTTCTTTGGCATCATTTTTTAATTTATTAGCGAGAATAAATTGCGGATTAACGCTGCCTAGCTCACCATAAAAAGGTATTGGCTCTGCACGTTGGTTTATCTGCTGTTGAAGGATCATACCTACTCGTTCTGAGCCAGTAAAACCAACTGCTTTAACCAATGGATGAGTTACTATTTGGCTAGAAATATCATAGCTCTTACCTTGCACTAGCGAGAATACACCCGTATCAATATCTGTTAAGCTCATCGCTTTTAAAATAGCTTGGGCGATTAATTCAGCAGTTGCAGGATGTGCTGCATGTGCTTTCATCACTACTGGGCAACCTGCAGCCAATGCTGATGCAGTATCACCGCCAGCGGTAGAGAAAGCCAAAGGAAAATTACTAGCTGCAAAAACACCAACAACACCTAAAGGTAAATAGCCCAGACGTGTTTCAGGCTTAGGTAACGGAGCACGCTCAGGATCTGCTAAATCAATTACCGCTTGGTATTCGCCTTTTTCGAGCAAATCGGCAAACAAATTAAGTTGCCCAATTGTACGACCACGCTCACCTTGAATACGCATCGCTGGCAAGCCCGTTTCTGCACAAGCCGTTTCAACCAATTCATTGCCTAATTCAAGGATTTGTTCACCGATAGTACGTAAAAAGGTCGCTCGACGAACTGCGGGTAACTGACTATAAATAGAGAATGCGTTTTGAGCCGCAAGAATGGCATTATCAATTTCAGCCTTAGTAGCATCTGCAAATTTTGTCGTCATCGGCGTATTTTCAATGGCATTAAAGGCAACAAAGCCATTTTGTGTTTCACCAGACCATTGCCCAGCAATTAAGTTCTTACCTGTAATTGTCATATTATTCTCTTGTATTTTATCTAAGTTAGTTAATCTGAATAGTCAGTATTCAATTTATGTAACACTAAAGCCCATTGCATAAGGATCGTTATCGTCAATAGTGATTTTATTTTCTCCAAAGACATGCGCCCAACCTTGAATGCTTGGTTTAATTGCTTTAATGGGGCCAGAGGATGACTGCAACTCAACAATTTCTTCTACTTTGCCGACAAACTGACTACCGATATAGCTTTCATGTACGAAATTATCACCAAGGTTTAGTTTACCTTTGGCAAAAAGCTGTGCCATTCGAGCACTTGTGCCAGTACCACATGGCGAACGATCAATGGCCTTCTCACCATAAAATACCGCATTAGCAGCATCTGAGCCTTCAGTTTGTGTTTTTCCAGTCCACAGCACATGAGTTACGCCAGAAACTGTTTCATCTTCAGGATGAACACAGCGTAATGTTTTGCCTGCAATTTCTCGAACAATAGGACTCCAATGTAAAATATCACCGGCGCCCCATTGATCAATACCGGGGAAATTTTCTTGTGGCTCAACGATAACGTAAAAATTACCACCGTATGAAACATCTACTTTTAGTGTTCCTAAGCCAGGAATATCCAACACGACATTTTCATGCGCTAAATAAGAAGCAACATTTGTTAAACGAACAGCAGTAACTTTCTCCTCTTGCATTTGGTAATCAATATTGATTTGCCCAGCAGGCACATCAAGAACAAGCTTTCCCTCATTTCTCGGGCTTAGTAAGCCGTTTTCTAACGCAGCAGTTACCGTACCAATCGTGCCATGACCACACATAGGCAAACAGCCTGATGTTTCTATGAAAAGTATCGAGCCGTCTGAATTTTTAGAGCAAGGTGGATATAAAAAAGCGCCAGACATCATGTCATGGCCTCTTGGCTCAAACATCAAGCCTTGACGTATCCAATCATGGTTTTCAAGAAAGTCTTGTCGTTTTTCACTCATGGTATTGCCGCGTAGGTTCGGGTGACCACTTGTTACTAAGCGCACAGGGTTACCGCACGTATGTGCGTCAATACAAATAAAAGTTCCTTTAATCATTTAATATTATGCTTCCGTCATTTTCTAATATTCCTAAACAGGAAAAGTGTTTTACAAATAAGAGACTAAGAAAAGTGAAAGTTTAGTAACCCAAGTTCGTAAAACTAAATCCACAGTAGTCTGAATTAATCTAAGTTAAATTTACTAAATCAATGCGAGTTGCTTCGATATTGATAGACATGTCATCAAAGTATTATGTTGTTACCGCTGGGTAAACGCCTTTCCAGTTAATATTCTTCATTAGTCTTTTGGTTCCGTTAAATGTATTTAGCTATTTAAAACTATTGCTAGAAATAACATAGCATATTGTATACAATACTTAGAGTCATTCAAGTACTAGTAGTAAAATTTATTTCTCAGGTTGGATAACATGCAGTTTAATAAGAATAATTTTTTAAATTATCATAAAATTAGCACCATAGATGCGCACACTGAAGGTGAACCTTTACGGATAATCACTGATGGTTACCCTGAAATTAAAGGTAATACTATTCTAGAAAAGCGCCAATACGTAACCGATAACTTAGACCACTTTAGACAATTACTGATGTTTGAACCGAGGGGCCATGCTGATATGTATGGTGCCTTAATTACCAAGCCTTGTACCAGTGAAGCAACATTTGGCATTTTGTTTATGCACAATGAAGGTTATAGCAGTATGTGTGGTCACGGCATTATTGCCGCGGTATCTGTTGCTATTGAAAGTAAAGCGCTTGCTATGCCTGAGAAAAATCAAATTATCGGTATTGACGCTCCAGCAGGCTTTATTAAGGCTTATGCTGAAAAAAATGCAGAAAATAAACTCGCTATAAGTTTTGATAATGTGCCTTCTTTTGTTGAAGCGTTAAATCAACAGGTCAACATTCCAGAATTTGGACCAGTTAATTATGATATCGCCTTCGGCGGTGCCTATTATGCTTTTGTTGATGCCGACAAATTAAATATTGCTTGTACACCAGAGAATAACCAACAGCTGATCAACGTTGGCCGCGTTATTAAACATGCCGTCATGGCAAGCTACAACATTAATCATCCCGTTGAAGATGACTTAAGTTTCCTTTACGGCACTATTTTCTATTCGAGTAAAACTGATTCTACTCGTTCTCATTCTCGACACGTTTGTGTATTTGCAGATGGTGAAGTCGACCGTTCTCCTACAGGCACAGGCGTTAGTGCACGAGTAGCGTTATTACATGCGAAAGAAAACCTCCCCGCGCAGCAAGATGTTGTGATTGAAAGTATTGTCGGCGGAAAAATGACCGTACGTGTTCAACAAAAATGTCAGTACTTTGATAAGCCCGCAGTAATTCCTAGGGTGACGGGGCGTGCATTTATCACTGGTTGTCATGATTTTATGTTAAGCCCAGACGATATTTTTCCTCAAGGCTTCATTTTACGATAAGCAAATAGTGTATCGCTAGAAAATAAACAACGTTAGGTAGTAAACGAGCATGAATAACGAACAAGTAAATACTAATAAAGGCAAGAAAGTTGCCGTTTTAGGTGCTGGCATTATAGGTATAAATTGCGCTTTGGAATTACAATCATTAGGATTTCAAGTCAGCTTAATTGACAAAGCAGGTATTGGCGAAGGTTGCTCGAAACGCAATGCCGGACATTTTGCCACCGAGCAAGTATTTCCTTTAGCTGAAGCTAGTTTACTTTGGCAGCTGCCTAAAATGCTATTCGACCCACTCGGGCCAATGGCGCTTTCACCAAGTTATTTTCCAAAAGCTTTACCATGGTTTTTAAAGTTTGTTGCTAACATGCTCACCAGTAAAAAAACTAAAAACACCGCAGCACTTAAAACTCTCAACAAATATGCTATCGACTATTACAAGCCCTTATTACGAGCAGCAAAAGCAGAGCATTTAATAACTTCGAAAGGCAGCTTACTAGTTTTTGAAAGTCAAAAACGTAAAGATGTTGAAAAAGTGTTTAATCGTTATAAAAAAGCAGGAATTGCAGTCAAGTTGCTCGACAGAGCACAAACGTTATTACTTGAGCCAAACTTGAGTATTAATATTCATTACTCGCTATATTTTACTGATGTAGCCCACACTGCTGACCCTTTTGCGATCAGTAAAGTACTTACCAGCCAAGCAATGAAATTAGATACCAAATTCATACAGGCAGAAGTTTCGGCTATCAGCAGCTCTGAAAGTGGTATTAAGATCGAATGTTTATCACAAGAAAGCTCACAAGGTGAGTTCAGCAATGTTGTTCGAGAGTTTGACCAAGTAGTCATAGCGACTGGCGCCTGGTCAAAACCTTTGCTTGCGCAATTAGGCTATAAGCTCCCGATTGAAGCCGAACGAGGTTACAGCCTAGATTTGCCACATTCAGTGGAAGCACATTTAACACGCCCTGTCGCATCAGCCGAACGAAAGTGTATCATTACACCAATGGTACACGGGCTTAGGTTAGCAGGCACTGCTGAGTTTGCAGGTTTAACTAAAGCAGCAAATATGAAGCGTGCCAATATGCTTTATAAAAACTCCCAAGAGTTACTAAGTGAGTTACCAACATTTTCACCACAAAATGCAGAGCCAGAGCAGCGTTGGATGGGTTGCAGACCTTCATTACCTGACTCCTTACCCGTTATTGGCCAAGCGCCAAACCAAAGTAATGTTTTTCTTGCCCTTGGCCATCAGCATTTAGGATTAACTTTAGGAGCAATAACAGGAAAACTTATTGGCCAAATCATGTCTGGGCAAAAAACAGATATTGATATTAGCCCTTTTTCAATTAATCGTTTTAACTAACCTGCACTTTTACCGCTGCGGCCTTCGGCTCATCCCCGTCGTTGGCTGCAGCAACTTTATTTAATTCTATTATCTTGCTGACCAACAATAACCTTTTAATTCAACTTTTATATTTTTTCTAACTATTAATAATTCTGTTATCGTAAGCTACAACAATACGTAAAACACTCAACCGCATAACAATTTTCTAATTTTTTAATATTGTTGAATCACGTTTAGTAAAAATAATAAGAGTGCACCTATGCCCAAAAAACACAATAGCATTGCTTTTCTAGCTTTTATTTTCGCAGTATTTTCAGCAATATATATCAAACAATTTATTGCTCCCCTGTGGGTTGAGCAAAGTTATGTTTACGATGTCAGTACCGATGAACATGGCACATCGAGCTATATATACAAAGAACAAAAAGTCATCATTGAAAGTATTGTCGATTATAAAAACTCATCACTAAATCAACAAAAGCTAGATAACATCACTGGCGCGCCAGCACTCAGCCAACAATGGGTTAGAGATGAACAGCAACAGCTGAAACTTTTAAAGCCTGCATTTCATTTTGGTGTTTGGTCGTTACTACCGGCATTTATTACTATCGCCTTGTGCCTTCTAACGCGTGAGCCATTAACAGCATTACTTGGCGGTATAGTTGTGGGCGCAATAATGCTAGGACGTTATGATCTAACGGATAAAGTTATTATTCCTAATCTTGCCAAAGAAGGCACTGCGGCATTATTACTGCTTTATTTATGGCTCCTTGGCGGCTTACTTGGCGTTTGGTCGAAAACAGGCGCTGCACAAGCGTTTGCCAATTACATGACCAAGCATTTTGTTAAAGGGAGAAAATCGGCAAAACTAGTTTCATGGCTATTAGGCATACTGTTTTTTCAAGGTGGCACTATGAGCACTGTACTCGTTGGTACAACAGTACGACCATTAGCCGACAAAGCAAAAATTAGCCATGAAGAAATGAGTTATATTGTTGACTCAACCGCCTCACCCATTGCTTCAATTCTTGCATTTAATGCATGGCCTGCTTACGTGCAGGCATTGATCTTTATTCCCGGCGTATCATTTTTAGCAACGGAAGCCGACCGAATCGCCTTCTTCTTTCAAAGTATTCCTTTTAGCTTTTACAGTATTTTTGCTGTTACCGGCACATTTTTGTTAAGTCTCAATATCACGACCTTTGCAGGTAAGCGTATTAGAGCAGCAAAATATCGAGCTGAAACTCAAAACCTTCTTGACGCGCCAACGGCAAAACCACTCAGTGCTAAAGAGTTACAAAGTTCAGACGTACCTGAAGGGTATTCGCCTCATGTTTTGGAATTTATTCTGCCATTAGTCACATTAACAGCCATTGCAATTGGCAGTTTTATTGCTTTAGGCTCACCGAAAATAAACTGGGCATTTGCTTCTGCACTGCTCTTGTCAGCCGTTATCGCCATCGTTAAGGGTATGTCGTTAAATCATGTTATTGACGGTTTTACTAATGGCTTAAAAGGCGTAGTTTTTGCTTCAGTGATTCTCATGCTGGCGGTAATTATTGGCAGTATTAGTAAAGAAACCGGCGGTGGCTTATTTTTAGTATCACTGTTAGGTGAACAGCTACCATTTTGGTGTTTACCGGTTATTTTACAACTTATCACTATGATAATTGCATTTTCTACCGGCACAAGTTGGGGCACATATGCCATAGCTTTTCCGCTAGCGATGCCTTTAGCTTGGGCGATATGTCAAAGCCAAGAATTAGCTAATCCAGAGTTATTTATGATGTTGTGTTTTGCAACTGTGCTCAATGGCAGTGTTTTTGGTGATCAATGCTCGCCAATTTCTGACACCACCATTCTCAGTGCCATGACCACAGGTTGTGACTTAATGGACCATGTAAAATCGCAACTCGTCCCGGCAACATTAGCCGCATCTTTAGCTGGTGTATTATGGACACTAACTGCCTACCTTTTTGTTTGATAGTAATAACGATATCAATCGAAAATATTGTTAAATTACAGGTATTAAAATGGAATGTTGCTGTAGCACCGATAGAATAAAATCTCTGTGCTACTATTTATTAACAATGGACGTCGAACTTGTTTTGGATCAAACATTTCCTTCAACATGGTTCGTATAATAAATTTTTCTTCTGGTGAATTTTAGCGATATGAACCAACAATTTATTATTTTTTTCAAAGCACTACTGGGCAGTTGTAAAGACTTGCTCCCCATCGTATTCGTGATCGCTTTTTTTCAATTTGCCGTATTACAACAACCAATGCCTAATGTCGGCGATATTTTTATTGGCTTACTGTTAGTGGTACTCGGGTTAACCTTTTTTATCTACGGCTTAGAAATGGGCTTATTCCCCATAGGTGAGTCAATGGCAAAAGCCTTTGCTCGCAAAGGTAGTATTTCGTGGTTATTAACCTTTGCCTTCTGCCTGGGCTTTGGTACCACGGTAGCAGAGCCTTCTTTAATCGCCGTAGCGCGAGAAGCAGCAACCGTTGCCGCAAGCGGCGGGATTATTGCTGCAACAGAAATAGCACAAAATGGATACGCCAATGGCCTTAGATACACTGTCGCGTTTGCCGTTGGTTTAGCGATTGTTATTGGTGTTCTACGGATTATTCGTGGCTGGCCAATTCAGTACCTTATTTTAGGTGGGTATGCGTTAGTTGTCATTATGACAGCGTTTGCACCTAGCTGGATTATCGGTATTGCATACGACTCAGGCGGCGTAACCACATCAACAATAACGGTACCTTTAGTAACAGCACTGGGCGTTGGTTTAGCGTCATCAATTAAAGGTCGAAACCCGATGATAGATGGCTTTGGGCTTATTGCCTTTGCCTCTCTTACCCCGATGATTTTTGTAATGGCCTACGGCATGGTATTAAGCTAATGACTAAAACACGTAATTTTATTTGCAACGGAGTCGGCTAACTTGGAATTACTGATTGAGTTTCTAAACACACTAAAATCGACAATGGTCGATGTGTTGCCAATATTATCAATAATTTTAGTTTTCCAATTATTGGTCATCCGTCGCCCTATTCCCCACGCTAAACAAGTTGGTTTTGGTTTCTTATATGTACTCATTGGTTTAGCGTTATTTTTGCTAGGTTTAGAGAAAGCATTATTCCCGTTAGGCAAAATGATGGCTGAGCAGCTAACCGCGCCTGAGTTTATTAACCCGACCGCGCGGGCTGAAGAAGCAATTAATTGGACATACTATACTTGGGTATATATTTTCGCTGCCGCTATCGGCTTTAGCACCACGATTGCTGAACCGTCATTAATTGCCGTAGCGTTAAAAGCTGAAGAAGTTTCTGGTGGCGGTATTCGAGCAAACAGTTTGCGTATTGCTGTAGCGATTGGTGTTGCTATTGGTATTGCGCTTGGCAGCTATCGAATTGTGGTTGGTCATCCAATTCATTACTACATAATTGCTGGTTATATTGTGGTGGTTATACAAACTTTTTTCTGCCCAAAAATGATTGTACCTTTAGCCTATGACTCTGGCGGTGTAACAACATCAACCGTTACCGTGCCATTAGTTGCTGCATTAGGTTTAGGGCTTGCCAGTACTATTCCAGGAAGAAGCCCGTTAATTGACGGTTTCGGACTGATCGCATTTGCCAGTTTATTTCCAATAATAGCCGTAATGGCTTATGCACAAATAACCCATATACGAACAAAACTAACTAAAAGTGAGTACAAATAATGCACTTTAAATTGATCATTGCATTCGTAGAAGATGCAGTAACCGAAAAGGTGATGAAAGAAGCCCGCATGGCTGGTGCCACTGGCGCTACCATTATAAACAATGCGCGAGGCGAAGGCATTAAGCGCCAAAGAACATTTTTTGGTATGCAGCTTGAAACACAACGCGATGTATTATTATTTGTTGTTGAAGAGCATTTATGTCGTAAAATTCTTGAGCGCATTGCAACTGTCGCAGGTTTTGACGAAGAGCCCGGCAAAGGTATTGCGATACAAATTGATATCCAAGACGCCGTCGGTGTTGCTCACCAAGTTGAGCGTTTAAAAGGTAAAATTGAGGAAGAGCTATGAGCCATAAATTAGTGCAAGTTAAAGATGCAATGACCACTGACAGTTATCAATTTACGGATGGTATGGTAACCGTTGCGGAAGGTATAAAACTAGCAAAAGAACATAACGTTACGGCATTAATCATTAATAAACGCCATGAAAACGATGAGTTTGGTTTAGTCATGCTGTCTGATATTGCTAAACAGGTTATTGCCAAAGATCGCTCACCTGAGCGAGTTAATCTATATGAGATTATGGCAAAGCCTTTATTGTCAGTTCCGCCAGAAATGGATGTTCGTTATTGCGCAAGGCTATTCGAAAATTTTGGTATCAATACTGCTCCAGTTATCAAGGACCAGCAAGTGTTAGGCTTAGTAAATTACACCAATATGGTACTAACATTGTTGGGCGATGAATAAGTCGCTTTAAGTCGCGAATACTCATACAAAGCATTTATAAATATATCTAAGGTATAACCTTTAAATTAGGTGTACCTTTTTTTATCGCTTGCTCTTCCTCTAATACTAGTGGCACTTTAACGACAAAGCAGCAGCCATGTTCACTTTCAAGTATTTTAATCGTACCACCAAGCTTAGTATTTACTAAGTTATAAACAATATTCATTCCCAGACCTGAGCCACCTAAACCACGTTTTGTGGTAACAAATGGGTCAAATATTTTGTCTTTAACATCAACATTAATACCTTTACCATCGTCTTGATATACCAAAACAAGACTTTCATCATTGGCCTGAAAATCAATACTAATTTCACCATCATTGCGATCTTCAAAACCGTGAACATGTGAATTAGTTAAAAAATTAGTTAATATTTGATTCCAAGCGCTGGGGAAGGTTACTAAATTCAATGCGGGATCAACATTGATTTTAATGACATAGTTTTTATGTTTGAATAAGGTTTTCACCGTATTAACCACATCATTTACATGCTGAGCCAAGTTTATATTAAGTTTAGGGTCAGTATGATGTTCAACCGCAACCGACTTAAAGCCACGAATTAAATCCACCGCTTTATTTAAGCTTCGCTCAATTATTTGTTCATATTCAACAAACATATTTAATATTGAGGTTAATTGTTTTTTTGTTAACTTTTTATCAATTAGAGCATGGTTTAATTCAGCTATTTTTTCTTTTAAGGCACTGACAGAAGTAACACAAATACCTAGTGGTGTATTTACCTCATGAGCAACCCCAGCCACCAACTGACCAAGCGAAGCCATTTTTTCAGATTGCACCAACTTATCTTTTGCTAACGTTAACTCGTTTAAAGATTGCTGTAATTGCTGATTACTTTCCGCAAGTTTAGAAGTACGTTCATAAACCTTTATTTCTAAATCGCCATTGAGGTTTATAAGCGCATTTTCCGCATCTTCAAGCTGTACTATGTCATTTTTTAACGTTAGCCGCATACCATTGATGGCATTAACTAATTCATCAAGTTCATCAACTTCTTGTTTACGGTTATGCAGCGTCAATGGTTCATCTAAGTTTTGTGCATTGAGCGCCTTAGAATATAAAGTAATACGAAATAAATGCTTAGTGATTAACCAATGAACTATGAAAAACGTACAAAACGCGACGATAAAAATTTTAATAAATTCTGAGACAATAATAAAACCAGCTTTTTGCTTCAAGTGTTGGTAAATATCTTGATAGTCAGCTGAGATAACCATAGTACCTATGGTATTATTTTCGAAGTTGATCGGGTACTGCTCAACTTTAGGCGGGTTATCTATTACATTACCCACTTCATAAACTTTGCCAAAGCTTGTGGTGATTTTAACGTGGCGAATATCAGGTAAACGTTGAATACCACCAATTTGTTGTTCAACTAAAGGCTCATTAAAATCCCAAAGACTGGTGGAGATAGATTGGTTAAAACTCAACTCTATATTATCAAAACGCTCATCTAAGGCGGACACTCCGCCCTTAAAGTCTACATATATTTGAATAAAGGTTGAACAGACTGATAAAAATGCACTACATAAGAAAATATAAACAAATACTCGTCGGCTTAATTTATTATTAAATACACCTTTACTCGACATTATTTTATCCATGAAATCCATGTACCATATTTATAACACCAACTGTAATGACTTAGTAACAATCTATGCCATTACATCTTAGCACTATTTATATAGTAGTGAGTTGTAATGTCAAATATCAAACTGCTAGATTCAATGTTAGATAAGCATATTTGTATTGCATATTTAATCAAATGCTATAAAAACCCTGAATTTTACAACTAACTCATTGAATTATTGAAAATTAGCTTTACCTCACTAATAACCAATGTAGCAGCAAGTTTTATTTTCTAATAATACCTCGACACTATCTAAAACTTGTTGTCAAAAAGCTATCAGCTCTAATGCAAAGCTGACACTCTTCATTTTAAATAGTCGCTTTAAATAATCGCTTTAAATTTATTATGCTTTAACAAAGTCAGCAACAAGTTTAGCCGCGGTTAAGTCTTCTAAAGCATGACCAACTGATTTAAAAACAGTGATATCTTGTCTATTTCTTTGCATAGTGAATTTTTGCTGAGAAAAAGCAAATAGATCTGCCTCTATTTGATCTTTACTGATAACTCCTTGTTGCAACGGTATCGCCATATCTCCGGTTTCACGCAGTGCACTTTCAAAATTATCAACAAATAGTCTCGACTTTGTTAAGCATTCATCATCCATTTCTCGCATATCAGGGCGATATGAACCAACCATATCGACATGCTGCCCCGCCACTAACCATTTACCTAAAACCAATGGTTCTTTACTCAAGGTTGCACAAGAAATAATGTCGGCTTTTTTTATGTAATCTTCGATATTGTCAACTGCTTGGCACGTTAAGTTTAAGTGCGCCACTTGCTGGCATATTGCTTCTGCCTTTGCTTTATCACGGCCCCAAACATAGACCTTTTTAATTGCTCTGACACTTGCATGCGCTTCAATTAGCTTACTTGATAAAGTGCCTGTACCTATCATCAATAAGGTTTCACTGTCTTCACGTGATAAAAAACGAGCAGCTAACGCAGACGCTGCTGCTGTTCTTCTTGCTGTTAATGCTGGCGCATCCATCATGGCTATCATGGCGCCAGTATCAACATCCATCAATAAGTATGAGCCTTGAATTGATGGTAAGCCTTTCTTACCATTTTCAGGTGCAACAGTTACAATTTTAACCCCTGCAACTTCACCCGCTTGCCACGCCGGCATCATGAGCAATGTTGTTTCTCTTGATGCTTTTGGGTTTTCCATATCAAAATGTAAACGCGGCGGGACGGTTATATCACTAGCAAAAGCGAGCTCAAGCGCATCAACAAGTTTTGGGAATGATAGAGCACGGTTAACGGTTTCTGCGTTTATTGTCAGCATAGTATTCTCGTAATATAAAAGCGGATAGAAGATCAAAAGCATTATTGCATACTGTATACAAATATAAAATATGAAAACAACTCTATTAATAAGAGGTGAAGATAAATTTATATTTTAAGTCTTGTCCGATTCTCGCTAGTCATTTACATTGCCTGACGTATGATCAGCAAAGTTAATCGTCATGGTAAAGGATATATATGTTAAGTGTTGAGGTTTGCGAAAACGCTAGGTTAAGTCGAGATGCGCGTTTTGATGGTAAGTTTTTCACCGCGGTACTCACCACTGGAATATTCTGCCGCCCAGTTTGTCCTGCACGGCCACCAAAACCAGAAAACGTAAAATACTATGAAAGTGCAGAATTAGCTCAACAGTCAGGCTTTCGTCCTTGTAAACGTTGTTTTCCTCAATTAGCGCCGAACCTGCCTTTGCCGCGTAAAATAAAACAAATTACCCAAGCATATTATGAGAATAACTACAGTTTACAAAGCTGTTCACAACAACTAGATATTAGCGAAAGGCAAATTCGCCGCCTATTCATTCAATATTATGGCTTACCGCCAAGTGAGTTTTTTCATCAACAACGTTTATTACTTGCCCATAAACTACTCATTTCAACGCCGTTAAGTATTACAAACGTTGCATTTGCCGCAGGTTTTAATAGTATTCGACGCTTTAATGAAGTGATTTTACAAGCCTATCAAACTACACCGAGTGATATCAGGGGTAATAAAGTCACCTCATCTGACAGCCAAGTCACTATTTTTCTGCCTTACAAAGCACCATTCGATTGGCCACTAATGCTGAGTTTTTTCCGTTCAAGAAAAATGAGCAACATAGAAGATATAAGTACTGAGCATTACTTTCGCACCATTGAACTTGATGATTGCCGTGGCTGGATAAAAGTAACTCACCATAAAAAGAAAAACGCGTTGAATCTAACCGTAAAGCTTACTGATTATAGTTATTTACACCAAATCATTGCGCGTGTTCGTCGTATGTTCGACTTAGATGCCGATATGCAAATAATTCACCAACACTTGATGAAGCATTCTAAATTAGCATCAGTGATAGAAAACTTTCCCGGCCTACGTTTACCGGGTTGCTGGGATATTTTCGAATTTTCTATTCGTGCGATATTAGGTCAACAAATATCGGTAAAAGGCGCAACAACACTGGCACAACGTATTGCCGAAAAATATGGCGAAAATATTGCTGAATTAGAGCAACCAGCGGATATTAAAACCTCAAAGTATTTTCCAAAAATTGATGCCCTAATGGCTGTAGATTATCAAGATATCGGCTTAACACGGTCACGTATCGCAACATTGCAAACTTGGGTGAGCTTTTTTAAAGAAAACGAAAGTATATTTGCCAAAGGCTTAACCATTGAAGAGTTAGAAGCTGCATTAACAAAACTCAAAGGTATTGGCCCCTGGACGGTAAACTATATAGGCATGCGCGGTTTGAGCGACCCTGATGCATTTCCTAGCGCCGACTTAGGCATTATTAAAGCGCTAACAATCGATGACATAAAACCGAAAAATAAAGATATTTTAGCGTTAGCAGAAACTTGGCGTCCTTGGCGTGCCTACGCTGCTATTTATTTATGGCAGTCACTGCAACTCACAACTGAAAACAATATCAAAACTAATATCAAGGAATAAGCGTTATGTATTATTGTATTTATCAATCACCTTTAGGTGAAATCGCCTTAACGGCTAATGATGAGGGTTTAAGTGCGCTAGCCTTTCAAGCAGGTAAGTCACCAATCGATTTAACCAAGGGCTTAACCGAAGATACTAGTAAATTTACCGAAGTCATTCAGCAGTTAACTGAATACTTTAATGAAGACAGAAAGCATTTTGACTTACCATTAGCTCCGAAAGGTACAGCATTTCAAAAACAAGTTTGGCAAGCACTAAGCAAAATTCCTTGTGGCGAAACTAAAAGCTATGGCTGGATTGCTAAAAGTATTAACAATGAAAAAGCGGTACGTGCTGTCGGGACAGCAAATGGTGCCAACCCTATTGCCTTGATAGTACCTTGCCATAGAGTTATTGGCAGCAATGGTAAGTTAACGGGTTATGCTGGCGGTTTAGCACTAAAAGCAAAACTATTAATGCATGAAGGCGCGCAATTCAAGCCTTAAACAATGAATATAGAACCGTAAAAATAGCTACTAAACAATTACATATAATTTGGTAGTTATTTTTATTAATAATAAAATTCGCCAAAATAATTTCGTCATATACCTCAAAAAACAAACAATTTAGCTTATCAGTGCAGCATCTATAACAATAAAGTGATACAACATTGATAAGTAACCTCAGCTCGCCTTAAGCAATGTCATCTAATAAAGCTAGTTGAGGTAACGTAATATTTTCTTTATAAGCGTACCTTAAAATAGTTTCGCTAGATTATTTATTCATCAAAACCATCTATTGAACTATTATCGAATAATACGAAAGCAATCCAAACATTATCGACAATAATAACAGGGAAAAATCGATGAAAAAGTCTCTTACCTCCTTGATGCTTACTGCGGCTATTGCCACTAGTGCATCAGCCGCCATAGACACTGACCTACTGTCAGGCATCAAAGTTAGAAATATTGGTCCTGCAGCTACAAGTGGCCGAATATCTGATATAGAAGCGGTGATTTCAAACCCTAACATTGTTTATGCCTCTGCAGCGTCAGGTGGTGTTTGGAAGTCAGAAAATGCAGGCTTGAAGTGGACCCCGATCTTTGAGCACGAAGAATATGCTTCAACAGGCGCGATTGCTATCAACCAAGCAATTCCTGATATTGTTTGGCTAGGTACGGGGGAAGGTAATGTTCGAAATTCGGTATCGATTGGTGGCGGCATTTATAAATCAATTGATGCGGGTAAAAATTGGAGCAAAATGGGATTGGCAAATACCGAGCACATTAACCGTATTGCCTTACATCCAACAAATCCGGATATAGCCTATGTTGCCGCCCTTGGTACCTTATGGTCAGAAAATAAAGACCGTGGCATCTATAAAACTGTTGATGGCGGTAAAACGTGGCAGAAAATTTTATTCGTTGATAACACCACAGGTGCAACGGATATAAAAATGGATCCAACTAATCCAAATAAACTCTACGCTTCAATGTGGCAATTTAGACGTTGGCCTGACCGTTTTGAATCAGGTGGCCCTGGTTCTGGTTTGTATATTTCCCTTGATGGCGGTGAAACATGGCAGGAGAAAACTGCCGCCGATGGTTTACCTGAAGGTGATTTAGGCCGTATAACCCTTGATGTTGCCCAAAGCCAACCCAATACCGTTTATGCCTTAATAGAAGCTGAAAAAAGTGCCTTGATGCGCTCGGACGATGGCGGCAACAGCTGGCGAACCGTTAATAATGAAGTTGGTGTTGCCGACCGACCATTCTACTATTCAGAAATTGAAGTAGACCCAAATAATCCTGACGTAATTTACAACATAGCAACTTTTATACGCCGTTCAATTGACGGCGGGAAAACCTTTAGTAAAGTAGAAAAAGTTGATTGTTGTGCAGTTGGCAATACCATTCATATTGATAACCACTCATTATGGATCAACCCAAAAGATTCAAAACACCTAATTCTAGGCAACGACGGTGGTGTTGCCATTACTCAAGACAAAGGCGATAGCTGGCGTTTCGTGCAAAACTTAGCAATTTCTCAGTTTTACCATATTCGTGTTGATGATGCTCAACCGTACAATATTTATGGTGGTTTACAGGATAATGGCTCATGGCGTGGCCCAGCAGAAGTTTGGCATAGTGGCGGCATTCGCAACGTTCATTGGCAAGAAATAGGTTTTGGTGACGGCTTTGATGCTATGCCATTTCCTGATGACGTAACAAAAGGTTATAGCCAATCACAAGGTGGCTATTTGAACCGTTGGGATATTAAGACCGGTGAGCAAAGCCTTATTATGCCGCCGCCACCGAACCCTGAAACAGAATTACGCTTCAATTGGAATGCAGGGCTGGCGCAAGACCCGTTTGATAAAGACACCATTTATTACGGTAGCCAGTTTATGCATAAATCGACTGACCGAGGCGACACTTGGCAAGTTATTTCAAAAGATCTTTCTACCAATAATCCAGAATTTCAACGCTATAAAGATTCAGGTGGTTTAACGCCTGACGTTACAGCAGCAGAAAACAATACAGCGATTATTGCCATTGCTCCTAGCCCAATTAAACAAGGCGTTATTTGGGTCGGTACTGATGACGGCCGCATTCATGTGACACAAGACGGCGGTAAAACTTGGAAAAGTGTTGAGAAAAAAGCCCGTAAAGCGCCGAAAAATGCCTTTATTCCACATATAACACCGTCGCTTTATAATGCCGATGAAGCTTTTATTGTCTTTGATGATCATCGCCGCGGAGATATGAAGCCTTATATTTTTAAAGCCTCTAAATACGGTAGTAAGTTTACGAACTTAACCACTAAGAACATCAAAGGTTATGCCCTTTCCGTTCAGCAAGACCACGTTGATGAAAACCTATTATTTTTAGGTACTGAACTTGGCTTATATGCTTCTACTGATGCAGGTGACTCTTGGTTTAAATATGATAACGTGCCGACCGTATCAGTAATGGATATGGCGATTCAACAACGTGAAAATGATTTAGTACTAGGTACCCATGGTCGTTCGATTATTGTTATCGACGATTACAGCGCGCTACGCGGTTTATCTGAAAAGTCATTCAAAACGCCTTTAAAATTACTTAACGTTTCTGATGGCCAGCAATATGTCACTAACCGCGCGCCGTCTTCTCGTTTCTGGGGTGACGCTGCATATGTTGGTGAAAATGAAGTCTACGGTGCTACCTTAACATTTATGGCCTCAGGCGAGCACTTAGCGCATCCTGATGAAGACAAAGAAAAAACTCGTCTCATTGCTAAAGCAGCCAAAAAGAAAGCAGCTAAGGACAAACTCGCTAAAAAGAAAGCAGAAGAATCTAAAAACAATGATGAAGCCAAAAAAGATACGCCAGAGCTTTCAGATAAAGCACGCATTACGGTTAAAAATAGCCAAGGTGAAGTGGTTCGAACATTTGTTAGCAAAGTTAAGCAAGGTATTAACCGTATTGCATGGGGATTAGAGTCGGATGGCGCGTTAAGCATGCCTGGCGACGAACCTAAAGAAGATAAAGACATTTTATCCGCTGGCCCTGAAGTTGTTCCTGGTATTTACAGTATTACCGTTAAGTTAAACGACCATGAATTTGAAACTAAGGCAACGGTATTAAAAGACCCTCGCTTTAACGTTTCAGCACAAGACTTAAGAGCCAGCTATAACCTACAACATCAAGCAGTTGATATGTATTCAACCTTAACCAAAGCCGTTCATGCCTTAGTTGACAGTAAAAAAGATGTCGAGCTAATTAAAGCCATGGCTGATAAAGCATTAGGGAAAGTTACTAGCACTGACAAGAAAAAGTCTAGTCCAGAAAAAACCTTAAGTAACTCGGCAGATGCTTTACTTAAAAAAATAGCAACGCTAGATAAAGGCCTACGTTCTATTCCTAAAACTAACGGCATAGTTGATGAAAGCTATAAAGTTAGCTCTAAAATATTTACTGCCTGGGGTTATGCCGGCAGTCGCTACGGTAAGCCATCACCAACGGCTGAATTGTACTTAGCACAAGGGAAAACTGCGCTGAAAAAAGCAGTAGATGAAGTTAATAACTTTTTAGCAAAAGATATTGCTGAATTTAAAACACAATACAGTCAATCAGGTTTAGGTTTATTAAATGCTGCCGCGCCAATAACGCTAAACTAATGGTTATTTAAAACTTATAAACCTTATGGTTTATCATTAAAAAAGGAAGCGTTATCGCTTCCTTTTTTATGCTTAAAATTAACTTATACCAATTTCATTAAATTATTGCCCACTTGTGCTGGTTAAAATAATCATATTGATTTTAATCATTAATCGCTTGTCACTAGTCAACAATCCACTGTACTTGTTTTTCTTTACCATTACGCAAGAAGGTAAACACAAGCTTTTCGCCTTTGTCAAAGCGTGAAAAACGTTGTTGTAGTTTGATCATCGACTCAAGGTCGGTTAAACGTCGACCGGATATTTCTAACAAAATATCTCCACCAAGAAGCAGTGGCTTTTCACCTAGCATAATATTTAAATTACCACCTCGAAAACCCAGCTTTGCCGCCAAGGTTCCAGGTATCACTTGTTGAATGAGCATGCCGTAACCATAGGGGTTATTCAGTGCATGCGCTTCCATCTCAGTTAGGATGTGTGGAATAAAACCTGCGAATACTGCAGGTTTACTGGCAATAATGTCATGAATAGAATCCACTGAAATGGCAAAGCCAAGGCCATTACTATCGCCTGTTGCAGATAGAATATGACTAACTATACCAATAATTTCACCTGAACGATTAAACAAAGGACCACCTGAGTTACCTTGGTTAATAGCAGCATCAGTTTGGATAAAGCGCGGAACAATATCAGTTCCTGGAATCACTTCTTGGTCGCGAATACCACTTAAATAGCCAACAGATAAACTATGACTAACGCCATACGGCGCGCCAATGGCCATCACTTGTTCACCGACTTCATAACTACCCGACTTAGCTAAAGGCAAAGCCTTAATATTATCTGGCAACTTAGCGGCTTGGATCATCGCGAGATCCAACATCGAGTTAATCCAAACTAAATGACCTGTTGTAGTTGTACCATCAGCAAATATCACTTCAATGCTAGTTGCCCTATCAACCACGTGCGCCGCCGTTAAAATTCGACCATTTTCACTAATAACGGCGCCTGAGCCTAAAGAGTTCTCAGTACTCGCTTCATAACGCACTTGGTTAGGGTTTGGCTGGGCAATAGATTCCACATGCAGCTCTACAACACTATTATCAACCTCTTTAAATAGTTTTTGCACCGAGTTATCGGCGCTTGAAGACAATGAAAATAAGCTTATAGATATAAAAATGGTCAAAGCAAGTAAACGACAACGCATAAAAGTTAATCCTTAAACAATCAATCACATTAAAAACGACTCAACCTCAGTGTAACGGCTGTAAAAATAATTGATATGAAAAATAATTTGGCCGAATTATAAATACTGCTATGATGGCGCGGTTATTTATTGAAGTGGTTTAAATGTGGTTTTGGAATTTATTGTAGTTATCGCAGTGATATTTTTAGCTTGGTTAGTTTGGCAGCTTATGCGCGCGAAACATTTTACTAAGTTTAGGCGCCAAATAGCGCAAGAATTAAAGCCTAAAGTTATTGCTAGTATTGTTGAAGAAATGACAGAAACGCGTTCAGAGCAACTACCAAATAATTCAGCTCATCAAAAGGCAACCATTACTTACTGGACGGCTTCGACTGGTAGAATATTACAAGCTGCGTTAATGCGAGAAATAATCACAGAACAGTGGTTAAAGGAAACCGGTAATTTACGCAACAGCCAGCACCTATTTCATATTGAGCGTGATTTATTGCATAGATAACCAATTATCGAATAGCGTAGCCGTCAGTTCGTAACATTGTGCAAATCATAGAGACAAAAAAGAGAGCTTAAGCTCTCTTTTTACGCTGAAAAATTTAGCCCTTAAGCCAGTTTTTCAAACTGTAAATCCCAAACACCATGACCTAAGTTTTGACCACGATTTTCGAATTTCGTTAACGGACGTAAATCAGGACGAGGTACGTAGTCATTGTTTTCTGACAAGTTTTTATAACCCGGAGAAGAGGTCATATCTTCTAACATACATTCAGCGTAATTTTCCCAATCGGTCGCCATATGAAACACGCCACCAACCTTAAGCTTTTGGCGAATAGCTTCAACAAAACTCGCTTGTACAATACGACGCTTATGATGTTTCTTTTTATGCCACGGATCAGGGAAGAATAATTGCACGGTTGATAGTGACTCTGTAGGAATGCAGTCAGCTAAAACTTCAATCGCGTCATGTTCATACACTTTTAAGTTATTAACACCCTCTTCTTGTGCCAGTCCGATACAAGCACCAACACCAGGGCGATGCACTTCCACACCAATAAAGTTTAATTCAGGTGCGTTTTTAGCCATTTCAACTAAAGATTTACCCATACCAAAACCAATTTCAAGCACGATAGGGTTAACGTTACCAAATAACTCGCTAGGATTAATCATACCGTCGGCATGATTCAAGCCCATAGTAGCCCAAAATTGCTCTAATGCTTTTGCCTGACCATTAGTAAGGCGACCTTCACGCTTAACAAAACTACGTACTTTTCGAATGTACTTGCCTTCTTGCTCTGCTTGCTCAACGGTTTTATGGGTTCTTTCAGTCATAATGCTATCAATTACTTAAATGTGTCATCAAAATTCGGGCGCATATTATCCGTGTTTAATGATTGAATTTCAATCACAGCATTACTGCCAACACTTTTAGTTATGCGCTTTAATATACAAGAGCGCTAAGCGATTGCTTACGCTGCCCACCAAACGTCATACAAATCGCTAACTGTTACAGCGCTTGCGCCATTATCAGTTAACCATTTTTCAACAAGTTGGCGATGCTCTTCAGTACATTTACCAATTTTTTGTGTGCAAACTAAGCCATGCCACAAAGTATCACCTTCGCCGCCAAAGCCTAAGCCATTTGGCTCAATTACTTCGTCGAAAAATTTAGAAAGAAATGTGTCGATTGCTTCGCTATCAGTGCCGTCTTCTAGTTTCCAAGCAAGATCAAAACCTAGCTCTTGGTATTCATCAACGCGTAATTTTTTACGTAAACGATTACTACGATTCTTTGCAGTTACTTTCATGTTTTTTTCCTTAAAGCTAAGTCAAATTTAGCACTTTATTATTACGAATATTTACTCTGGTCGAGAGCATAGTGGCAATAGAAATTTTTGCAATGAAAATATTAGCTTTATTCGCTACACTGTCGCCGCTATGACAAATAAAACTACAATTTCAGCCAAATCTGCTCAGTTGTTTTCAAGCCAAGTATTAGACTGGTTTGAATTACAGGGTAGAAAACACTTGCCTTGGCAGCAAGACAAAACGCCTTACCGTGTCTGGATTTCAGAAATAATGTTGCAACAAACCCAAGTTGCTACGGTGATTCCTTATTATCAACGATTTATGGCAAGCTTTCCTACCGTAACCGACTTAGCCAATGCCGATGAAGATACTGTGTTACATCATTGGACGGGGTTAGGTTATTACGCCCGCGCTAGAAACCTACATAAGTCAGCTAAAATTATTCGTGACCAGTATTTAGGTGAATTTCCAGATGATATAGAGCAGGTTATTGCTTTGCCTGGTATTGGCCGTTCTACTGCGGGCGCAATATTAAGTTTGTCGCTACATAAACATCACGCAATATTAGATGGCAATGTTAAACGTGTTCTTGCCCGTTGTTATATGGTGCAAGGACATACAGGACAAGCTATCTATGAAAAAACCTTATGGCCAATTACTGAAGTATTAACGCCCAAAAAAGGTGTAGCTAACTTCAATCAGGCCATGATGGATTTAGGCGCTATGGTTTGTACCCGTTCTAAACCTAAATGTGAAATTTGCCCGATACAAACAGCTTGCTTAGCTTTTGCAGGAGCTGAGCAAGCAAACTATCCACAAAAGAAACCGAAAAAAGTCATTCCTGAAAAACATACTATTATGGTTATTCCGCGCGTTGACCAAAAAGTATTAATGGAAAAACGCCCTCCAACAGGTATTTGGGGAGGTTTATGGTGCTTTTTAGAAGTATCGGAACTAGATACGTTAGACAATTTACTGGCAAAACTGAACTTGAAACAATTATCAACATTACCTTTAGATAAGTTTCGCCATACTTTTAGCCACTTTCATTTAGATATAGAGCCTGTAATTGTTGATTGTGAAATATTACCGGCAAAAGAAATCAGCGAAAATAGTACTTTGCAGTGGTACAATTTAGCCACTAATGCGTCGGTTGGGCTTGCAGCATCAACACAGAAGTTAATTACGCAACTGCAACAACTGCACATTTAGCTAAATTAAGTTATTAAATTTATCAGCACAAAGAGAAATTATTATGAGTCGTATCGTTTTTTGTCAAAACTTACAAAAAGAAGCTGAAGGCCTTGGTTTTCAATTATACCCGGGTGAAGTAGGCAAACGCATTTTTGACAATATTTGTAAAGAAGCTTGGGGCCACTGGCAGAAGAAACAAACCATGCTGATCAACGAAAAGAAAATGAACATGATGAACCCAGATGATCGTGCGTTTTTAGAGGCAGCTATGGTTGCTTACCTATTTGACGGTAAAGAGCCAGAAATTGAAGGCTACACGCCAGAGAAAAAATAATGGAGTTTGCCGTTGACTGGAAAATATTCGCAACTATATTTGTTTCGGTATTTATTGCAGAGCTTGGCGATAAAACTCAATTAGCCACAATGTTGTTTGCCGCCGATAAAGATGTCAGCAAATGGATGGTATTTACTGCTGCATCAGCTGCTTTAATTGTAGCATCGGCCGTTGGTGTGCTTGTTGGTAGTTTTTTATCTGCTTATGTTGATGAAAAAATACTTTCTTATATCGCTGGTACCGGTTTTATCATCATTGGCACTTACACTTTATACACCGCTTAATGACAACAAATAACCTTTAAAAAGTAAAATGTTTGGCTAAATTGTTCCATAAAAGAACAATAAGTAGAAAAAAACGGCAAACAAACATTTATTTAAAAAAAAGGGTTGACGGGGTAAACGAAAAACAGTTTAATACGCCCCGTCTTCAAGGCACAGCCAAGAAGACAAAGTACAGGACAATCATTTAGGTTGTTATTGTGCCTCGATAGCTCAGTCGGTAGAGCAGAGGATTGAAAATCCTCGTGTCCCTGGTTCGATT
>OJBM01000053.1_pt1 | contig 68147 bp, 69 predicted proteins | sample 1591061 | NCBI WGS metagenome assembly OJBM01 (sample SAMN05416872, study PRJEB24817) | seawater metagenome | isolation source: Sea water | place: Canada:Atlantic | collected 2013-11
ATACTGGGCTGCCCCATAGTGCAGCCCTTCATCGATTTGAACTACCCTAATATTTAGCGCGTTCTTATCGGCAGGTTGGAATTGATAACATATGGCTCAAGTGCAAGATTTAAAAATCTCATTGCAGGCGCTCACCAAGCAGTTAAGCCAGCAAGGCCATTTAGATAAGAATCAATTGGCTGAAATTTCTCAAAAGGGACTCAATGGCCAAAAGCATCCTGTGCAGGCCATTAGCAGTCATAACTTTAAAAGTGCCCAATCTGCTGAAACCAGTTTAAGCGAAGCCTTCTTAATGAAGCAGCTTGCAAAGGAAAGCTCGCTTGAGTATTTCACCATTGACCCCTTAAAGGTCAAGGCCAGTGAAGTGACTCCCACCATGTCATTCGCATTTGCTAAGCGCCATGGCCTATTGCCTGTGGGCATAAACAAAGAAGAAGTCACCGTTGCCACAGCCGAACCCTTCGACAAACGCTGGATTGCCGACATTGAGCACATAAACCGCCGACAAGTTAAATTAGTGGTAGCGAAACCCAGTGACATTGAGCGCTATCAGGTAGAGTTTTTCACTCTGGCTGCCTCGGTCACTGGCGCCCACGCCCAACATAATAAACAAGAAGGCAATTTAGAATCATTGGTGGAACTGGGTAAAAAAGGCAACCCAGATGCCAATGACGAACACATAGTGAATATTGTGGACTGGCTTTTTCAATACGCCTTTGAGCAAAGAGCCAGTGATATACACATTGAACCCAGGCGCGACATATCCAAAGTTCGCTTTCGCATTGATGGAGTTTTACACCCGGTTTATGAGTTTCCTGCTACGGTATCCAATGCCATTACCAGCCGTATAAAAATATTAGGGCGCATGAACATTGCAGAAAAACGCAAACCCCAAGACAGCCGCCTTAAAACTCGTACACCTGCTGGCCAAGAAGTAGAGCTACGTCTAAGCACCATGCCCACCGCCTTTGGCGAAAAATTAGTCATGCGTATTTTTGATCCCAACGTATTGCTTAGAAATTTCAGTGAACTGGGCTTTAGTAAAGAAGACCGAGCGCTATGGGATAACATGACTCATCAGACCTCGGGCATTGTTTTATTAACGGGTCCCACTGGTTCTGGTAAAACCACCACTTTGTACAGCACGTTAAAACAGCTGGCCACCGAGGCGGTGAATGTATGTACCGTTGAAGACCCCATTGAGATGGTAGAGCCCACCTTTAATCAGATGCAGGTAAACACCACTATTGATCTTTCATTTGCCGCTAGTATCCGAACCCTTATGCGACAAGACCCAGATATCATTATGGTGGGGGAAATACGCGATCAAGAAACCGCTGAAATGGCAGTGCAAGCAGCATTAACCGGCCACCTTGTGCTTTCAACGCTGCACACAAATGATGCACCCAGTGCTGTTTCACGTCTTTTGCATATTGGTGTACCCCATTACTTAATTAAAAGTGCAGTGATAGGCGTAATGGCCCAGCGTTTAGTGAGGACCCTTTGCCCTCATTGCAAACAGTCTGAGCCTTGCGATCAAAATCTATGGCAGTCATTGGTGCAGCCTTGGAGCGCAAAAGCCCCTGAGCAAATATTTAAACCCATTGGCTGTCTAGAGTGTCGCAATACAGGCTTTATGGGTCGAGCAGGACTCTATGAAGTCATGCCCATGAGTGATACATTGGCTGAGCATATCCAAAGCGACACGGATATCATTAAGCTTAGGCGTCATGCTATGAAAGAAGGTATGCGCAGCCTAAGATTAAGCGGTGCTCAAAAGGTGGCCGCTGGTTTAACCACCATTGAAGAAGTATTACGTGTTACCCCTGTTGAGTAGCACGGCTAAACCCAAACAACATGACCTTAACTTCAGTTGAATGACATTAGTAGGCAGACACTGCCTTTCATTTAGAGAGAGATGTATGGAGCTACCGGCCATAATAGATTTAGAAGCATCCGGATTTGGGCGTGGCAGTTATCCCATAGAAGTGGGGGTAAAACTACAAGACGGCTCTATTCATGCTTTGTTAATTAAGCCCGCCAACAGCTGGCAGCACTGGGATGAAAGCGCTCAGGCCATTCATGGCATCAGCCGCGAGCAATTAAATGCCCAAGGTAAAAATGTCCGTGAAGTGGCGATCTTTTTAAACGAACTATGCGCAGGCCAAACCCTTTACAGCGATGCGTGGAGCTTTGATAGCTCTTGGTTGGGGCGCTTATTTGATGAGGCCGAAATAGTACAACGCTTTAAACTCGATACGTTAATGCGATTACTAAATGAAAATGAATTAGCACGCTGGAGCGACACAAAAGATGCCATGGCTAAAGAGTTGGCATTAGATTTACACCGAGCAGCCAATGATGTTCAGCTATTGTCAGAAACGTTTAAAAAAGTAAAACAAAGCTGAGCGCGTCTCAGCTTTTTCTTTTCTAGCATCCATTCAATTTCTAACTATTAACTATCGCCTTTGCTCACTTTTATTACTTTGCACTCCTAAGGTGGCGACTGAGTATTTTATCTAGCTCATTGGCATTTTCTAATTATTAACTATCGCCTTTGCTGGCTTTTACTACTTTGCATTCCTAAGGTGGCGACTGAGTATTTTATCTAGCTCATTGGCAAATTGCTGTCTATCCCCTTGATTCATGGCCGCTTGGCCGCCGGTATCCACACCACTTGAACGTAAAGTATCTAAGAAATCGCGCATATTAAGGCGAGCGCGAATATTCTCTTTAGTCAGCAGCTCTCCTCTAGGGCTTAACACTACAGCACCTTTTTCGATGGCTTCATCAGAAAGAGGAATATCACTGCTGATGAGTAAATCATTTTGTTCAATACGTTTTACTATTTCGTCATCAGCCACATCAAAGCCCGAAGGCACGTTGATAAATTGAATGTATTCACTGGGTGGCACACGCATGGCATGGTTGGCCACTAAAGTGGTGTGAACTTTCGTGCGGTTCGCGGCTTTAAAAATGATTTCTTTAATTACGCCAGGGCAAGCATCGGCATCAACCCATATTTTCATGTTAATTCTCGTGAATCTTTAAAGTTTATGATGGCTCTACAAATATTTTATAAATAGCAAAACCGATTAGCGCTAATACGACGCTATTGATGATGGTTTTTTTAGAGCCTGTATTGTCGGTTGGTGAATCTATCGCCGTTGCGCAGCCATCTATAGACTCTTTCGCCTCACGCAATCCTAGGCCACGATGCTCTCTTAATAATTTAATAGCCGTAACCTTTTTACCTTGGTCGATAGCGGCTTGAACATCCTTTTCAAATTCTTGTGGCATTACTTAACACTCTCAATTGAATCATTTTGGCATGATAAATTGTAAGAGTTTAAATTGATAGACAGGCCAAGCATTCAATTGCTAGCTTGAACATTAGTTAAGCTCAATACCGGCTAACCAGCACCTTGGTTAGTACCTGAACCATGGACTTGCTCAATAATTAACATGGCCTTTTTTCGTTCACTCCCCCAGCGATATTGATTAAATTCCCCAGTGCTTTTAATCACTCGATGACAAGGAATAAGATAACCCACATGATTTTTAGCAATGGCCGATGCCACAGCTCGCACCGAATTGGGTTTATCCAATATTTCAGCCATCTGGCTATACGAGCACATTTGTCCTTGTGGAATGGCCAGCAGTGCTTGCCAAACCTGCAATTGAAATTCAGTCCCCTTTAATAAAACATTCAGTGGCTTTTGCTTGGAAGCCTTAGAGAAAGTTCGCGTGAATATATCTTGCGCTAAATCTTGAGTGTGCTGATTGTTTTGCTGAATATTTGCGTTTGGCCACTCTTCTTTTAATTCTTCAATATATAAAACAGCCTGATCGGCTTCATCAAAAAAAGCCAGTTTACAAATACCACGAGGGGTATTGGCCAACAAACAAAAAGCAAAGGGTGATTGATGTATGCCAAATACAATACTTAACCCTTGCCCCTGTTTTTTATATTCCCCAGGTGTAATGCCTTCACAACGAATCATAAGATCATGTAAACGGCTTGAACCACTTAAGCCGCTATTTAAAGCAGACTTCATTACACTAAATTTTCTCAATTGATTTTTAGCGTGCTGTTGCGTTAAAAAAGACAAAAACTGTTTAGGGCTAATCCCCACCCATTGAGAAAAAAGTCTCTGTAGATGGAATTCACTCAAACCCACATGCTCAGCTAGCTGGGCCAAATTGGGTTGCACCTGGCGAGCATCGGCTAAATAAGCAATGGCACGGCTAATGCGCAAATAATTGGCATGTTGTTGGTTTAAAGGTAAATCCATCATAAATCTTTAATAACGGTCAATGAATGTAACCCTTATATTATCCAAGGGCCTTACGTGAATAACGACCCATTTCTTGCTCAATTCATCACACGCCAGCCCCATGAGTTGGTGGTATGCTAGCGCTCTTTAAATTGGACATTGCACTAGCAGCCCATGCCCCCCACAACCGACAACACATTAAAAGGTATAGCCTATGGCCTGGCGACCACACTAGTGGGCAGCAGCGCCGCTGCCGCCGGTAAATGGGTGGCGGTTGATGTGCCTGTGCCCACCATCGTATTCATGCAGTATGCCATTTGTTTATTGGTGATGATTCCTTGGTTTGCCAAGCAACCCATTAGCAGTTTACATACAAAGCGATTTAACACCCATTTAGTAAGAGGCTTTGGGGGCTGGCTGTGTTTTTACAGTTATTATGCCGCGCTTGAGCAAATTCCTTTGGTGGATGCCACGCTACTGCGCAATACCGCCCCATTATTTGTGCCCATCATTGCGCTTTTTTGGTTAGCCGAAAAAGTCACTTTATTACGCTGGACACCAATTATTTTAGGCTTCATAGGCATTATATTTATTTTACGTCCTGAAGGCAGTGGCATTGGCTGGGGACATTTAATTGGTTTAGCTTCTGGCTTTACCCTAGCCATTTCCATGGTGGGCACACGTACCCTATCAAAAACCGATAGCGGAAAAACCATTATGTTTTACTATTTTGCTATCTCTTTTATTTTAAGCACTCCCTTGGCCATTTATCATTGGCAACCCATTCCTTTACGAGCTTGGCCTTATTTAATTTTTATTGGCTTCTCTATTTTCATTACCATGTGGCTTTATACCAAAGCATTTAGCTATGCCAAGCCCAGTGTGGTGTCACCCATTAATTATTTTTCTGTGGTGATTTCAGGTTTTTTGGGCTGGCTAATTTGGAGTGACATTCCAACCCACACTGCGTTAATAGGCGCCATCTTTGTCATCGCCGCTGCCATTTTAAGCTTCGTTATTTCAAATAAAGAAGATACTAAACCAAGCATTGCTAATTAACACCGCCTAAACCTAGGCCATATTTTTTACAGCAGCTGCTTTCATTCAATTGCCTAATAATACTAATTAAATAGCGCTTCCGGCCAGAATTTGAAGTAGCTTACACTGCCATTATCAAAGCGTTTAAAAGCTGTTATGTTGGCGGCCATTATCAGCCAAGTCTCATATTCATCGATTTACGAGCTGATTATTTTACGTAACCACATATGAGTTAGAGAATAAGCATGCGATATTTTAATGAGTTAGCATTGGGTGACATTATTGAGTCCGGCGAGTACCTAGTGACTAGAGAAGACATTATCTCCATGGCCAAACAATGGGATCCCCAGCCTTTTCACATCGATGAGGAGCTAGCCAAAAAAGGCATGTTTGGAGATGTCATTGCTTGTACTGCCCATATTTTTTGCATCTTGTCTAAGCTCTCCACTGATTTACCCGAAGAAAGTAAATTGGCGTTAGTATCCGGTTTGGGAATTGATAAAGGAAAACTATTAGTCCCCGTTAAACCCAATGACACATTAAAAATTATCATAGAGATAATAGAACTAAGACGTTCTGAATCTAAACCTAATTGGGGTATTACCGTCGCTCAGCACAAGCTTTATAACCAACATGGCCAAAAAGTATTTTCTATAGACACATCAGCCTTGATCGATTTAAGCAAACCTGTTTCATCATAAGGCTCAGTGTCGCCCACAACCCAAAAAGGACGCTATTTAGCGTCCTTTTTGGGTTAAAAAATAATGCAAACTCACCATATTGAATAATAATTTAAAATGTAATTAACACCCGCAACAACACTGCTGGCAGTAGCCAATAAATATAGAGAATTTTGGTTGAAAAAATGACTCAGTGAAGGGCGACGTTCAGAATGTATGGGCTCAGCGCAATCCTGACAATTTTTAGCTCTGCTTTGAAGCAAGCCACGACACTGGCGACACCGCAAATGAGTCTTGGCATGTCCACTAACCGAAATATCCATATCATCGTCCTTAATCTTATCTATCGGTGGCTTGTCATACATCCTTTGTGCAAGCGAATTCCCATATAAGCATATTTTCTTAATAAGAACACCTTCTAAAATTTCCATATCCTGCTAAAACTTCTGGAAGATAAAACCTCTTTCAGCCCAATGAAATCAAGTACTAGGCACTCTAGTTGGTACATTTTCACAGCTGAGTTGGTGTGTTCGGTGATTACCCCAGTAAATGGTGCGTGTTACCTTGGCGCGCAACGACGAATTTCATTCGCTCATTAACGGAATTTTTACAATTCGTCTTGGGCGCTATCAAAAAATAATTTTTCACGTATCAAAACCGAGGTTTAACTTTTATGGCAACGATGGATCTTCAAGTTAAAGAAGGCGTGCACGTATTAACGCTCACCAATGGCGATAACGACAATAAGTTTAACCTAGATGTCATGCATGAATACCTTGCCGCCTTTGATGCAGTGGAAGAATACAAAGGCAATACCGCTTTAATGATTACCTGTGAGCATGAAAAAACCTTCACCACTGGCATTGATTTAGCTTGGATGATGGCGCAAAGCCCTGAAGGGGTCGCCAAATTCAGACACGCCTTAGAAACCATGCTTTACCGTTTGGCCATGTTAAACGCGCCTACGCTTATGTGCATAAATGGCAATGCCTATGCAGGTGGTGCATTGTTATTCGCTGCTACCGACTTTAACTTTATGCGCAGTGACAAAGGCCGCATATGCTACCCAGAAGTAGACATAAAGATTCCATTTACCCCTTCTATGTATGACTTAATCGACAATATTCCTAACAAGCTATTGTTGAAAAGAATGTCTTTATTAGGTGAGCGCGTCAGCAGCCAAGATGCCTTTGATGCTGGCATTCTAGATGCCATTCATCCGGCCCATAAGCTCCAAGAAAAGTCTTTTGAATTTGCCAAAGAACTGGCTAAGAAAGACCGTAAAGCTTACACCGTGATCAAGCACGGTTTAAAGCGTCATATGCTGAAATGGCAAGATGAATTTGGCCAAAAACTAACCGCCGAATAAATTACCTTTTGGGTCTTAACAGGCCCAATTTCAGCTTGTTAGCCAACTTGAAAGCCTAGCAACCGAGCTTTAGCGCTTTTAAGCCATAGATGTCCCTCCATCACATACCCATCTTTAGTTAGCCCCTTTCATCTAATGCTTCCAATTCTAACTCCCCCCTTGAAGTTAAGTATTCAACCCCCATTACTTTGATTCAGTCACAACGATACCCAATTTAAAGAGCAATTTATGACAACCATATTATCTGTACGCCGTGAAGATGAAGTCGTCATGGGCGGCGATGGTCAGGTCAGCCTTGGCAACACCGTAATGAAGGGCAACGCTCGCAAAGTACGCACATTACATAACGGTGAAGTGATTGCTGGCTTTGCCGGTGCCACCGCCGATGCCTTCACCCTATTTGAAAAATTCGAAGGCCATCTACAAGCCCATAATGGCCAATTAACCCGCGCCGCTGTGGAAATGGCTAAAGAATGGCGCAGCGACAGAGCTTTGCGAAAAATGGAAGCCATATTAGTAGTGGCCGATAAATCAGACAGTTTAATTATCACCGGTAATGGCGACGTATTAGAGCAAGACGACAATATTCTCGCCGTAGGCAGTGGCGGTAACTACGCCCTAGCCAGTGCTAAAGCGCTTTTAGAAGAGACTGAATTACCTGCTCGTGAAATCGTCGAGAAAAGTCTAAAGATCGCTGGGGATATTTGTGTGTTTACCAACCACAACCTCACCATTGAATCGTTGAAAACCAAATAGCCGGTTAAACCATTAGAGAACCATCATGCAAGCATTAGAACAAAACCTAACTCCGGCTCAAATTGTTAAAGAGCTAGACCGCCACATAGTGGGTCAATCTGCCGCTAAACGCAGCGTAGCCATTGCCCTGCGTAATCGCTGGCGTCGAATGCAGTTACCTGAAGAACTGCGCAATGAAATCAGCCCTAAAAACATCTTAATGATTGGGCCAACCGGTGTGGGGAAAACTGAAATTGCCCGCCGTTTAGCTAAGTTATCTAACGCACCTTTCATTAAAATTGAAGCCACAAAATTCACAGAAGTGGGTTACGTAGGCCGTGATGTTGAAACCATCATTCGCGACCTAGTAGAAACCGGCGTGAAAATGTTTCGTGAACAAGAAATGGCGGCGGTTGCAGAAGCCGCTAAAGACGCGGCACTAGAGCGCATTTTAGACGCGCTACTGACCCCTGCCCGTGAAGGCTTTGAGTCAGAAGCCCCTAAAGCAGAAGAAAGCGCTACCCGTGCCTTATTCCGTAAAAAAGTTTTAAACGGCGACATGGACGACAAAGAGATTGAGCTAGAAGTTGCGCAAGCACCTGTGGGCGTAGAAATTATGGCGCCCCCGGGCATGGAAGATATGTCTAGCCAAATTCAAAATATGTTTAGCAACCTAGGCAGTGGCAAAACCAATAAGCGTAAATTTAAAGTCAAAGACGCTTTAAAAGTGGCGCAAGATGAAGAAGCCCATAACCTGTTAAACATGGATGAAATTAAAGTTCGCGCGGTAGAAGCGGTAGAACAAAACGGCATTGTCTTTTTAGATGAAATTGACAAGGTGGCTAAACGCCAAGAAAGCTCCGGCGGAGACGTCAGTCGTGAAGGGGTTCAGCGTGATTTATTACCGCTTATTGAAGGCTGCACCGTTAGCACCAAACACGGCATGATCAAAACCGATCATATTTTGTTTATCGCATCCGGCGCTTTCCATTTGGCCAAACCTTCGGACTTAATACCTGAACTGCAAGGTCGTTTACCTATTCGCGTAGAATTAGAAGCTCTGACGCCAGATGACTTTAAACGCATTCTTACCGAACCTAATGCGTCACTAACCGAGCAATACAAAGCTCTATTGGGCACTGAAGGTTTAAACGTAGAATTTGCAGCAGATGGCATAGAGCGTTTGGCACAAACTGCATTTAAAGTGAACGAAACCACAGAAAACATTGGTGCCCGTCGTTTGCATACTATGATGGAGCGTTTACTTGAAAAAGTAAGTTTCGATGCCGAAGGCTTAGCCATTCAGTACTCTGAAACCCCCATGCTGGTTAACGCCGCCTTTGTAGATGAGCACCTGGGCGATATCGCCAAAGATGAAGATTTAAGCCGCTTTATTTTATAAAGTGTACAATCTGGCCTCATACATCCTGTAAATATTTTTGCATGGCGTATGAGGCCAATGCTTTGTCCTTTCAAGAAATTGAATCACTGTGTAAACGCTTTATAGTAAAATACGCTTAGCCAGACCACAGGATTTTTTCATGACACAAGCCACTCCCTTAAAAGTTGTTATCGCCGGTTCCGGCAGTATTGGCTGCTACGTTGGCGGCATGCTGGCAAGTGGTGGGGCCAATGTTCACTTTTTTGCACGCCAACGCATTGCCGAAGACATTACACAAAACGGTTTAACGTTAAGTGACTGGACAGGCAGGACTGAAAAGCTGACGGAGCAGCAATTTGGCGTGAGCATTGATAAAAATGTACTCAAAGACGCTGATTTAATTTTAGTGTGCGTCAAAAGCAAAGACACCGCTCTAATGGCCCAAACCATTAAAGAAAGTGGTAACACCAAAGCCACAGTCTTTAGCTTACAAAATGGTGTGGGTAACACCCAGGAAATAAAACAAGTACTTCCAAGTCACACAGTGCTTACTGTTATGGTGCCCTACAATGTTGTCTATCAGCAGGGTGGAATTTTTCACTGCGGCACAGAAGGTAGCCTTTATTGCCAAGCTCACCAAAAAGCCAAACCATTAGAAGTGCTCGCCAAACAAGCGCAGTTGGGCTTTGAATTAAAAGACGACATGGCCAGTATTTTATGGGGGAAATTATTATTGAATATAAATAACCCCATTAACGCTCTTTCTGGTATTCCCCTTAAGCAACAACTTGAAACCGCAGGCTTTAGAAAGATTTTAAAACAAAGCATGCAAGAAGGCTTGCAGGTATTAAAAGCCGCTAATATTGCTCCTGGCCAAGTGGCTGCCATTCCCATGTTTTTAGTGCCTATTTTTTTGTCCTTACCAAACTGGATATTTAAGCGAGTAGCCCACAAAATGTTAGCCATGGACCCCTTGGCTCGCTCTAGCATGTGGGAAGACTTACAAAGTAAGCGCCCAGTTGAAGTAGACTATATAAATGGCGAGATCGTAAAATTGGGCGAGCAATTTAATGTGTTAACCCCTATGAACACACGCCTAATTACCATGGTTAAAGAAGCGCAAGCCAGCGGTAACGGCAGCCCTAATTTGGCACCAGAGCAAATTTTACATTAACCCTGCGCCCCACTAAAATTTATTTAAAAGAGAACCCATGAGCACCACCCATATTCCATCACGCATTAAATTTCACAATCAAACCCAGCGCCTTGAACTGGCCTGGGACAGTGACGCAAACTCTGATGGATTGTTCTTAACTGCCGAAATGTTGCGAGTATTAAGTCCATCAGCTGAAGTGCGTGGTCATGGCAAAGGCAACGAAGTCTTACAGGTGGGGAAAAAAGAAGTGCGCATCAGTAAGCTTGAACCCATTGGTAACTATGCATTAAAAATTCATTTTGATGACGGCCACGACAGCGGTCTATACGACTGGAACTACCTGCATCAGATGGCTCATAACAGCGCACAGCTTTGGCAAGAGTATCTAGATAAGTTAGCCTCTGAGGGCAAAAGCCGAGACGCGGCGCAAATTCAATTTAAGGCCATTGATTAACAAATGCCTGGCGGGTACGAGGCACAGGCCTATTGCCCGCGATACCAGCACTGCTCGCCTTTCAAATAACCACCCTTTTATCCCCTTTAGATCAAGACTTATTGCCCTGACAGGGCTAAAATAACCGCCAATTTTTACTACTTTTACTTAGGCCCACCATGTCCGACGATAAAACCACGCACTTTGGTTATAAAACCGTCCGCGAAGAAGAGAAACAAGGCAAGGTTGCCGAGGTGTTCCACAGCGTAGCCGCCAAATACGATGTTATGAATGACTTAATGTCGTTTGGCATACATCGCCTATGGAAGCGTTTCACCATGGAATTCACTGGCGTGCGAGCCGGAAATAAGGTGTTAGACATTGCCGGTGGCACTGGCGATTTGGCCATGAAGTTTTCTAATTTAGTGGGCCCTAGCGGTAAAGTAGTGTTGGCTGACATAAACGATTCCATGCTAAAAGTGGGTCGCGACCGTTTGTTAGATAAGGGCTACAGTGGCAATATTGAGTTTGTGCAATGTAACGCTCAATACCTGCCCTTTGAAGATAATTCATTTGATGTGATCACCATGGCCTTTGGCCTGCGTAACGTCACCGACAAAGACATGGCTTTGCGTGAATTTAATCGGGTTCTTAAGCCAGGCGGGCGTTTATTGGTATTAGAGTTTTCTAAAACCAAAAACCCACTGCTGAGTAAAGCCTATGACTTATACAGCTTCAGTGCACTGCCTATCATGGGTAAATTGATTACCAATGACAGTGAAAGCTATCGCTATCTTGCTGAATCCATTCGCATGCACCCAGACCAAGAAACCCTTAAAGACATGTTCAGTGAAGCCGGATTTGCTAATTGCGAATACCACAATTTAACCGGCGGCATTGTGGCATTACATAAGGGCATTAAGCCTTAGGGCTTAAACGGGGCTTTTCAAATGGATCAAACAATTGTTCAAGCAGGACTGGCTAGCGCAGAATTAGCCATTAATAAGGCCTTAGCCTATGACCCTGCGGTGAGAGAGAAGCTGGCAAAATTAGCCCCAAAAGTGCTGGCCATAGAAATCACTAAACCCAAGCTCACCATCTTCGTACTGTTTGGTGAGCAAGTCTCCTTGCAAAGCCACCATGAACAAAGTGATGCCCGTTTAACTGGCGAACTAAGTGCTTTTTTAAATTTAGCTAGCCATGAAGACAAACACGCGGCTCTCATGAAAAGCGACATTCAAATCCAAGGCTCTAGCCAATTGGCCCTGGGGTTAGCAGATGCCAGTAGCCAGCTAAAAATTGATTGGGAAGCCATGATTGCCGACATAACAGGCCCTGTCATGGCCCATGTGATTGGCAATAAAATTCGTAACTTAAGCAACTGGTTTAAAAAAACCAGTCAAAAAGTAAAAGATGACAGCGTTGAATATATTCGCGACGAAATACAAATAACGCCTCATAAGCTAGAAGGTGAATCGCGCTTTAGCGATATTCATAAATTAAAAATAGACACAGATCGATTAGAAGCACGTGTGGCGCGCTTACAAAAGCGTTTGCAAGAACGTTAAAATCGCGCCTTTCATAAGCGTAGTAATTTACATCCACTTTTAAAATAGATGGCTCAATGATTCAACTAAAACGCTTAATCACTTTATTGTATGTGTTTAGCAAATATCGCTTGGATGATTTTATTCCCTTGGCGTTATTGCCATGGTATTTACGTTTGGCTTTCTATTTAGCCCCTTGGCGTTTAAACCCTATTCCAAAGCGTGTGCCAAAAGCCAAGCGTTTGCGTTTAGCTCTTATCGCCCTTGGTCCGATTTATATTAAATTTGGCCAGCTACTTTCCACTCGTAAAGATATTCTCGATGACGAGCTGGCCATTGAATTAGCCAAGCTGCAAGACAAGGTGCCCGCTTTTAATCACGCCACCGCCGTTAAACTCATAGAAGAAGCGTTGGGCGATAAAGTAGAAGATGTTTTCCAAGCATTTGATGATGTGCCTTTGGCATCTGCTTCTATTGCTCAAGTTCATGCCGCCACCCTAAAGAGCGGTGAAGATGTGGTGGTGAAAGTCATTCGCCCCAACATTGAAAAGACCATCAAAAAAGACATTAAGCTCATGTTGGTGGTGGCCAAATTAATTGAGAATTATTCCAGTGACGGCAGACGTTTAAGGCCTGTAGAGGTCATTGAAGATTACCAACACACCATCATGGGTGAGCTTGATTTACTCAGCGAAGCCGCCAATACCAGCCAACTGCAACGCAATTTCAATGACAGCCAATTATTATACGTACCCGATGTTTATTGGGATTACTGCCGCCCCAATGTCATGGTAATGGAGCGCATTTACGGCACCCCCATTGCCAACGTAGAAGAGCTTAAAAAACGTGGCACCAACATGAAACTTCTGGCAGAGCGCGGCGTTGAAATTTTCTTTCGCCAAGTTTTCCGCGACAGTTTCTTTCATGCCGATATGCACCCAGGCAACGTATTTGTTTCTCACAACACCCCTGAAACCCCTCAATATATCGCCATAGACTGCGGCATTGTGGGCACTTTGGATAAAACCGACCAAGATTACCTAGCCCGTAACCTTCTAGCCTTTTTTAATCAAGACTATCACGAGGTGGCTCGGCTACATGTGGAAAGCGGCTGGGTGGGCGAAGGCACTAAAATAAATGAATTTGAGGCCGCCATACGCAGTGTATGTGAGCCCATTTTTGAAAAACCATTAAGCGAAATTTCATTTGGGCAATTGCTGTTACGCTTATTCCAAACTGCACGGCGCTTTAATATGGAGGTTCAGCCTCAATTGGTGCTACTGCAAAAGACCTTATTAAACATAGAAGGCCTTGGGCGCCAGCTCTACCCAGAACTGGACTTATGGAATACCGCCAAGCCCTATTTAGAGCTGTGGATGAAAAATCGCATTGGCCCACAGGCTATTTATCAAGAACTTAAGCGTCAAATTCCAGCATGGATTCAACATGGCCCGCAAATGCCAGAGCTTATTCGCGATACCTTGCTTAATGTCAGCCAAGGACCTCTGCAACAGCAGGCTTTAACCAGTAAGCTCGATGGGATCCAACAGCAACTGGCCAATCAGGCTGAGAAACAAAAAAACCGCACATTAGGGGTCATCATTAGTGCCTTGGGGCTAGTGGGCTTGCATACTCCCTACCTGTTTGGTCAAGAACTTAGTTTGAGTCTTGTGGCAATAGGTCTAGGTTGGCTCATCATAAAAGGTTAATTTCGTCCCTACTTTGGGCTTAAATGACCTTATATAAGCGCTTCTCCCATGGGAAAATGCACCACCTAACATGGGATGTGCGACTTAATCATTAGCCCATTGTGCCTAACCCTGTTATTTAGCCTCGTAGGGCACGGCACATATTGCCCATGCCTATATTGCCAAGCAAAAAGATGCGGTATGATCAAGAAATCCCATAGGAATGAATATGACTGACGTAATTTCACAACTTGGCCAGATCTTAGAAGAGCGCAAAGGGGCCAGCGCTGATAGCTCTTACGTGGCCAGCTTATACAAAAATGGCCTAAATAAGATATTAGAAAAAGTGGGCGAAGAAGCCGTAGAAACCATTATTGCTGCCAAGGACGCTAAGGTATCTGGTGACAATAAAGATGTCATCTATGAAACAGCTGACTTATGGTTTCATAGCATGGTCATGCTGGCGGAATTAGGTGAAGAGCCTTCAGTGGTATTAGAAGAGCTGAAACGTCGCTTTAACTTGTCTGGCCTTGAAGAAAAAGCCAGCCGATCTTTAGAGAATTAAGAGTTAAATATGACAGACTGTCTTTTCTGCAACATCGTCGCCGGTAACATCCCCTGCGATACCGTTTATGAAGATTCAGAGGTATTGGCCTTTAGGGACATAAACCCAAAAGCGGATACCCATATTTTGGTCATACCTAAACAGCACATTGTGAATTTAGCGGATGTGTCTGAGCAACAATGGCCTCTAGTAGGCCGAGTGTTGCAAAGCATTAATAAGGTGGCTCAGCAGGAGTCATTGGAAGGCTTTAGGGTCATCACCAATAATGGTGAAAAAGGCGGGCAAGAAGTTTTCCACATGCATTGGCATGTGCTGGCCGGCAAAAATTTACCCGGTTTTTAATTAAAAACAAAAAGTAAAATACAATAATCAGGAGAAATGTATGTTTGGTGGCATTAGTGTTTGGCAGTTATTAATCCTTTTAGTCGTGGTTATTTTAATTTTCGGTACCAAGAAATTACGCACATTAGGTGGTGATTTAGGCGGTGCGGTTAAAGGTTTTAAAAAAGCCATGAACGATGGTGAAAAAGAAGCCCCTGCCGAGGAGCCTGGTAAAATTGAAGATAAACAGCAAGACGCACAATTTTCTGAATCTGTAAAAGAAGAAGAAAAAACCAAGTCTTAATGGTTTTTAATATTTACCCAATCAGCGCCCATTCTCATTAGCCTTGCTAATTGAGCATGGGCGTTTGGTGTTTTACAGTCATTAGCGTTAAGGCGAATTATGTTCGATATTGGTTTTTCCGAACTTCTATTAGTGGGCGTACTAGGGCTAATTATTCTTGGCCCAGAACGCTTACCTAAGGCAGCCCGTACCGTAGGCCTGCTAATTGGTCGCATGCGTCGCACCATGAGTGGCATTCAACAAGAAATAGAACAAGAAGTTCGTAATCAAGAAATTAGAGAAAAGCTTAAGGATCCTATGTCGACCTTTATGGGCGATACAGAATCAGACAAAAAACAGCCTACTCAACCCACTAACACAGCCGCTTCAAGCGCAGAGAATACAGTCGAGCAGGCCTCTTCTGCTTCAAACGCAGCAGTTAAAGACAGCGCACTCCAAGATAAGTAACTAGGCTAATGGCTAAACAAACCCAACAAGAAAAAGATAAGCTTCACCAAGAGCAACCCCTTATTAGCCATTTAATTGAGCTGCGCGATCGCTTATTAAAAGCCATGGTGTTTATTCTGGTGGTATTTTTAGCGCTATATGGCTTCTCTAACGAACTGTATTTAATTGTCTCTAAACCATTAGAAATGCTTTTACCCGAAGGCAGCACCATGATTGCAACGGGCGTGGCCTCGCCTTTCCTCGTGCCATTCAAGCTGACACTGGTTACCGCTGTTTTTATAACTATCCCGTTTTTATTGCACCAAGCTTGGGGATTTATTGCCCCAGGCTTATACAAGCATGAGAAAAGCTTTGCCATTCCGTTACTGTTAAGCAGCATTATTCTGTTTTATGCAGGCTTGTGCTTCGCCTACTTTGTAGTGCTGCCCTTAGTGTTTGGATTTTTCACCTCTGTTGGCCCTGATGGGGTTAATTTTCTGCCTGACATTAACAATATATTAAACTTCATATTAAAAATGTTTTTCGCCTTTGGCATTGCCTTTGAAATTCCCATTGCCACCATATTAATGGTCATGACCGGCATCACCACAGTAAAGAGCTTATCTGAAAAGCGCCCTTACATATTTGTAGCCTGCTTTGTGGTAGGTATGTTTGTGACACCACCAGATGTCATCAGTCAGACCATCTTAGCTGTGCCTATGTACCTATTGTTCGAACTGGGTATTTTATTCGGACGCCTTGTGGAAAAGCGCTCGAAGGAGAAGGTTGAGGAAGCGGAGCAAGAGTAAATCGGAATCTGACAGCAGATCTCTAAAAAAGTTTACCCTTTAACCTAAGTAATTGGTATTATCGCGCCTCCTAAAAACTTAGATTAAAGGATTAACATGACTATTTTACGTTCAGCCTTGGCGATTGCCATTTCCACTGCCGCTATTTCGGCCCACTCTAACGAGAATATCCCGACTCTCGGCCTGCATTTCGGTTACGGGTTTGGTGGTGAAACTCTAGTGGATACTGGAGATGAGGAGCTGAAGGCTGGTTCTGGTTTACTATTTGGTGGCTTTGTACAAGTACCTTTAACATCAAATAATGCACAGCCAGTATTTGCTAAACTAGGCATGAGCTACATGCGCGACTCCATCAGCGCATCTGATGGCGACGCATCATTTGATAAGTTTCCGATCGATGCATTAGTAATGACTCAAGTAAACAACGTAAAATTTGGTGCTGGTCTTACATACCATTTAAACCCAACATACGAAGAAGATTCTGATTATGGGGATTATGAAGTTGAATTTGATAATGCTCTTGGTTTTATTGTAGAAGGCGATTTAACGCTTCCTAATAGCTCTGTAGAGTTTGGACTACGTTATACAAAAATTGATTACGAAGTAAATGGTATCGAATTTGACGGTAATGGTTTTGCTCTTACCATGGGCTCAACATTCTAAAACTAAATAGCCGGGTTAACCCGGCTATTTCTTTATTATAGCTCTTCCATTAACACCCACAAAATATCCTGCTCTCTGTCGCGGTAGCTCTCTACCAACCTTGCCTTTACCTTGCTATTTATTTCCTGAATGGTCTGCTGATCTAACTGGGTATTGCTGCTGAAATTATTTGCATACTCGGTCATGACCGACATGGATTGAATGGTAACCCCTTGTCGAGCGGCCAACTCTAATCTTGCCCGAGTCATAGCACATTCTTTTTGCATGTGACGCCCTAAAGCATGAGAGCCACAGGTGCCTACTGCTTGATTTTTTTGTGGTTGATCAATCCAATTTGGCATTCCTTTTATCGAAGAGTTCACACAAGCGCTTAAAATCAATATTGATGCACAAAATAAGTACGTTTTTATCAAACTTTGTATATTCACTACTAGTCACTATCCTAGTTATTAGTTAAGGTTAGCCCCACTGTAACCATAAAATCCTTCAAGGAGAAGAAGATGGCCCTTACTCGTATTCTTGGTACCCGTACACTATTAGTGAGCGCACTAACCCTTTCACTAGCAGCCTGTATGGGCGGCGGTACTCAGCAAGCTGCTGTACCTGATTGTACCTTCCCAGACGCCCCAGAAAAAGCAGCCCCAGGTTGGGTATGTGATGAGCCTGTTCCAGGTCTTTCTGTATCGGCTGTTGGCTCTGCTGACAAATCAGGTGCTGGCTTAAACTTCATGAAGCAGCAAGCTTCTACTGCGGGCCGTGTACAACTTGCCCAAATGATGAAAGTGCAAGTTCAAAATATGGTTAAGCAATTTGCTGAAACCACAGGTGTTGGCGATAGCGAAACCGTAGACATGGTGAACAGCTCTGTGACTAAACAGCTAACTAACGAAACCCTTGTGGGTACTCGTATGTATAAGTCTAAAACCAGCCCTAACGGCACTTTATACGTGTTAGTAGGTCTTGATGACAAAGCTGCTAGCCTAATTCATGAAACCGCTCTTAAAACGTCTATGAACAATGAAAAGGCTTTATGGCAGAAATTTCAGTCTAAGAAAGGCCATGACGAGCTAGCCAAAGAAATTGCGGCAATGAACGCTCAATAATTTGGTGATTAAATAGACCTTTCTATTTAATTTGCTAATTTACAAATAAAAAAACCCAGTATTGCTGGGTTTTTTTATGGATTAATACTTTTCTAAAAATGCTGAAAGCCGTTTTTTTTTGCCTCCCGCCCTGGCACTAAAACTTCACTGCCACTCACTACTTCCCCTATGCATAGCCCTTTCACACAGTGCTTCGCTGTGTAAGCCAGTTGATAGTCGTCCCCCCCTGTTAACGCATACTCTAAAGCTTGGTGTTTTGAGCACTCTTGTAAAAGTGCTTCAGACAAAGGAATTTTACGGCTATCAATCATCATACCCACAGAACTGCTTTTACAAATATGATTTAAGTCTTGAATTAAACCATCACTAATATCTAAACAAGCACTGGCAACACCTATTAAGGACTGCCCATACTCTACTTGAGGGAATGGTTTGTAGTATCGGGCTGTTAACTCCGTTTGCAAACAAGGGTCTTGAAGCACGAAGGGTAAAGCTCCAGCGCCATCGCCAATATTGCCACTCACGTATACTTTATCCCCCACACAAGCATCGCTGCGTTTAAGAGCACAGCCTTTTTTAACAATGCCATGCACTTGTATGGAAATAACTAAAACAGGCCCTTTGGTGGTATCCCCACCCATTAACGAACATTGATACTGTTGAGCGATTTCAATTAAGCCATCACTAAAACTTTTCAGCCAAGCTTCATTAGCACTTGGTAAAGTAATGGCAAGAGTAAATCCCACTGGAGTTGCCCCCATGGCAGCAAGATCGCTAAGAGTGACACACAAAGCGCGCGTGGCAATGTAGTAAGGGTTAGCCTGTTTCGGAAAATGAACATCTTCCACTAGGGTATCCATAGAAACACACAGCTCTTGACCATCAGGGATATTCAACACCGCACAGTCATCACCAATTGACGTACTGATGATTTCGTTACACCAAGATAAAGTGGGTTGCTGGAAGTAGCGCGCTATGAGTTCAAATTCTTTCATTGCACTTCAAAGTAGTGAGTCATTATTTAGAAGGATAATTTTCTCCTACCTGAATAGGCAGGAGAATGGTGAGCATTGTTATTTTTTAATTTCAACAATGCGCACTGTTTGTGCAAGTTGATCCAAAGCCCCATTTATAAACTTGTGGCTTTCGGTGGCACCAAACTTTTTAGAAAGCTCAACACTTTCATTGATTACCACTTTATAAGGCACATCAATACGATGAGCCAATTCAAATGCAGCTAAACGCAAAATGGCTTTTTCCACTGGCGTCACTTCATTCATATCGCGGCTTAAGCAAGGCATTAGCATCTCATCTAGCTCAGATAAGTTGCTCGGTACGCCTTTAAGTATGTCGCGGAAATATTCCACGTCCACATGGTTCATATCATTATCGGCAAGGAACTCAGCTTCAATGTTATTTAAGCTAGCACCGGCCATTTCCCATTGATACAAGGCTTGAACCGCATAGTGACGAGCCTTACGGCGCGCCCCTGGGTTAGCACGGCTGCTTTTGTCTTTTCTTGGTAGGGGCTTGTCGCTCATTAGGACTCCAGCTGCTTAAGTAGGCTTACCATTTCATAAGCACAAAGAGCTGACTCTTCACCCTTGTTACCGGCTTTGGTTCCCGCACGCTCGATAGCCTGCTCAATGGTATCAACCGTTAAAATACCAAATGATACTGGCACACCAGCATCTAATGCGATTTTGCTCAAACCGCTAACCGCTTCACCTGATACATAGTCAAAGTGGGGGGTTGATCCACGAATAACGGCACCTAATGCGATAATCGCATCATACTTGCCGCTTTCAGCTAATTTTTTAACCACTAAGGGCACTTCAAAAGCCCCCGGGCAATGAACCATTGTAATATTGTCTTCAGGAATGCCATGGCGTGTTAAGCCACGAATAGCCCCTTGAGCGAGTGGCTCAACAACAAATTCGTTCCAAGTAGTTTGCACAATGGCAAACTTGGCGTCCAATGGCCCGAAGCTCCCTTCAATTTTTTTCATGTGTATAACCCTAAATAAATAGCTTTAAAAATAGTATTCAAAAATTCAATATTGTACGTCTTATCTTTGGTAAGGAATGTATTCAATCACTTCCAAGTTAAAGCCAGAGATGCCGGCAAATTTCATTGGGCTACTTAATAAACGCATTTTAGTCACGCCCAAGTCCCTTAAAATTTGTGAACCTGTGCCTATGGTTACATAAGTACCAGAGCTATCGATATTGGTAGTACGCTGCGGTTTTTGGCGACCAAAAAAAGTTTCCACTGAAGATGCCACATCTTCGCGCTCACCTGCATTCAATACAATGAGTGCACCCGCTTCGGCTTCTGAAATAGCTTTTAATGAATTAGCCAATGACCAGCTCTGAGAATTGTCAATCACAGCGCCCAATACATCTCGTAAGGTTTCGGCTGCTTGCACTCGTACCATGGGCGCTTCATTGCCTTTCACATCGCCACGGCTTAATGCCATGTGTGTTTCGTTGTTGATCGTATCGCGGTACATGTGTAAATCAAACTCGCCGTAAGCGGTGTTGATTTTATCTGAGCTTAATTTTTCAACCGTTTGCTCATTGGCCATACGATATTGAATTAAATCGCTGATGGTACCAATTTTTAAATCGTGCTCAGCCGCAAAGACTTCAAGCTCAGGGCGGCGCGCCATAGTGCCGTCTTCATTCATGATTTCAACGATACAGCTAGAAGGCTGCAAGCCTGCTAAACCGGCTAGATCACAACCCGCTTCAGTGTGACCGGCACGAGCCAACACACCCGCCGCTTGAGCGCGCAATGGGAAGATATGGCCAGGCTGTACAATGTCATCTGGTTTAGAATTTGGGCTAACTGCGGCTAAAACCGTAACGGCTCTATCGCCTGCGGAAATGCCGGTGGTGACGCCTTCAGCCGCTTCAATAGATACTGTAAAAGGGGTGCTGAATTTAGAGCCATTACCCGCCACCATGGAAGGCAAACCAAGAAAGTCGCAGCGATCAGGCGTTAGGGTTAAGCAAATCAAACCACGTGCTTTACTGGCCATAAAGTTAACAATTTCAGGTGTTACTTTTTCAGCGGCTACAATAATATCGCCTTCATTTTCGCGATCTTCATCATCCATTAAGATGACCATTTTGCCAGCACGAATATCGGCAATAATTTCTTCTATGCTATTAAGCGCCATTACAATCTCTTTAAAATTTAGTGTCTATATAGTGTCGTTCTTACTTTTAAACAATCTATAAAATTTTAAAAACAATCTTACAATTCATTGTTTTTAAAACTTAATGGTTAAACGAATATCATCGCCTACCATGCGGGTATCTACGATATTTAAGCTGTGTTTCTCTGCCATATCATTAATGGGCAAGTGCAACAAAGGCCGGGCTTCACTGCCCATAAAGCTAGGTGCCATGTACAGCACCATTTCATCTACTAAACCTTTATCAATAAACTGCCCAGCAAGCGTTGCACCGGTTTCCACCAGTATTTCGTTACACTGGCGATTCGCCAATTCTTTCAACAAAGCCCGCAAGTCTAAACCAGACTCATCAGCATTTAGCGGCAATACATCGATACCAACGTGCACTTGCACACCATGCTTAACTGCCACCAGGGTTTCACCACGTTGCTGTAATACTTTTGCTTGTTTAGGTAAACGGCCCTGACTATCTAAAATAACTCGCAAGGGTTGGCGATTTGCCACAAATTCTGAAAACTCTTGATCTTCAAAACCCAGTTCTTTTGCACGAACGGTTAAGGAAGAGTCATCATGTAAAATACTTGAAATGCCACTGATTATCGCAGAGCTTCGCGCCCGTAAACGTTGTACATCAGCGCGAGCGGCGGGACCGGTGATCCATTTACTGTCTCCGCTTTGCATGGCAGTACGGCCATCCAATGAACTGGCCATTTTTAAACGCACAAACGGCATGCCTGTTTCCATGCGTTTAATAAAACCTGGGTTTAATAGTCTTGCCTGCTCTTCCAGTACGCCTTTTGTAACTTTTATGCCAGCGGCTTCTAATTTTGCAAATCCCTGCCCTGCAACCTGTGGGTTTGGGTCCTGCATGGCACACACCACTTCATGAACACCCGCTTTAATCAGACCATCACTGCATGGGGGAGTTCGACCAAAGTGACTACAAGGCTCAAGCGTAACGTAAGCCGTAGCACCTTTGGCAAGATCGCCTGCTGCACGTAATGCATTCACTTCAGCGTGCCCTTCACCAGCCTTCTGATGGTAGCCTTCACCCACCACTCCACCATCTTTTACCAAAACACAACCGACTCTAGGGTTTGGGTCTGTGCTGTATAAACCTTTTTTAGCAAGGGCGATGGCTTGGGCCATATATTGAGTGTGGCTCACGCATCAACCTCTGAAGGAGCTTGTGAATGTGGATTTTTTTGAGCATCTTTACGGATGCGAGCAATTTCTTGGCTGAATTCTTCAATATCTTGGAATTGACGGTAAACAGATGCAAAACGAACATAGGCCACTTGATCTAGCTTGCGTAATTCTTCCATGACCAATTCGCCTACCATTAGGCTTTTCACTTCACGCTCGCCAGTGGCACGTAGGGTGGCTTGAATTCGGTGAATGGAAGCTTCTACATCTTCAACACTCACCGGGCGCTTTTCTAAGGCCCGCTGAATGCCAGAAGTGAGTTTTTGCTCATCGAAGGGAACACGCGTGCCGTTGCTTTTGATCAATTTAGGCATGACCAACTCAGCACTTTCAAAGGTGGTAAAACGTTCTTCACAGGCTTGGCATTGACGACGACGGCGCACCTGATCCCCTTCTGTAACCAGACGAGAATCGATGACTTTTGTGTCTTGTTCACCGCAAAACGGACAACGCATGGCACAGCCTGTGTAAAAGAGCAAAATAGAGGGGGGCGATTGTACCTGTTTATGGGGGCAGTGAAAACCAAACTAGCCCGTTCTGGCCACAAGATATACAAAGCCCTTGGCCAAGCTACCGCGTTTCATAAAGCAACCCGTACTCAGGCGGCGCTATTCCATACGGTCATGTACAAAACCCTACAAATACTCACAACGTCCAACGAAGCTGTGAGCTATAACTAAACTAAGAGTAGTAACAAATAATCGGAGCGTTAAATGGTTTTTCGCACAGCCATTTTGGGGGTTATCCTATGTGGCCTTTGGGCCTGCTCGGACACTGGCACAGGAGTGACCGTTAGCGGCACCAATGAGAGCGAGGCAGATGACACTCGCAACACTGATGGTGCTTGTGAAACTGACGCTGAATTCATGGCCAATAGAGCTTGGCCACGGGTATTAAGCCAATGTGCTGCCTGTCATAATGACGGTGGCTTAGCGGGGGCAAGCGCCCTAATTTTACGCAATAGCCAAGCCGCATTAGACGAGAATTTCAACACCACCCTATCCTACAACAATGCCTACCCCGAGCTGCTATTAGACAAACCCAGCGAGAATAATACCGACCACGGTGGCGGCATCATTTACCAAAGTAGCGATGATAACTACGCCATTATGAGCGAGTTAATCGCACGCTTTACCGAACCCGTAAGCAGTTGTGAGTTAAGCGAAGACACCCCTTCAAGTGGCAGCAATTTAGATACCCGTTCATTAATAGACAAATTATCCCTATTAAGCCCAGCGCAAACTTATCGAGAAGCCGCCTTACTACTAAGTGGTTACCTGCCTACTGATACTGAACTTGAACTAGTAAATGACAGTAATTTGAAAAGCAAAATTCGCGCGCTAATGACAGGGGATAATTTTAACGCTTTTTTAAGGGAAGCCGCTAACGACCAGCTACTAACCATGAAGTGGGCCGACAGTCGCACCTCTGGGCTTAGCGCCTTAAATGGTGAGTACTTTTATCCACATGTGAGTTCACGTATCGGGCCCCTTGAAGAGGCTGTAGAGAATGCCTCCACAGATGAAGCCAGACAAACTGCTCAACAAGCGGTTCACGATGCTTACACTAACACCAACCTTGCGCTCGCTCAGGAGCCTTTGCGCTTAATTAGCCATGTGGTGGCGCAAGAGCATCCCTATAGCGAAGTGCTCACAGCGAACTACATCTTAGTTAACCCATACACCAACGATGTATTTAATACCGGACTGAACTTCAGTGATCCCTTAGATGCAAATGATTGGAAAGAAGCCCAAATAAACTCAGGGTACCGAAACGGCCAAGACCTTCCCCATGCAGGCATTTTAACCAGCCCCATGTACCTTGCCAGATATCCCAGTACTGACACCAATAGAAATCGAGCACGTTCCCGTTGGACTTATTACTTTTTTTTGGGTGTGGATATTGAAGGCCTAGCCATTCGCCCCATGAATAGTGACAGCCTAATGGATGTGGATAACCCAACCCTTAATAACCCAGATTGTGCGGTATGCCATGAAATTATGGACCCTGTTGCCGGAGCCTTTCAAAACTGGGGAAATGACGGCCAGTTTAGAGATCAGTGTGGCTGGTTTCCAGACAGTGAACACCCTCAAGGAGGGGAATGGTTATGTGATAGAGACGCCCTACCTTGGACAGGATATAAGGAGTTTTTTGACCCCTATGTGGCCGGTGATTTATGGTATCGAGACATGCGCTCAGTAGGGTTCAGCACCAATGAACTGCCAGCTAACCAGCAAAATACAAGCTTAGCTTGGTTAGCAAGACAAATGGTTGAAGACGATCGATTTGCTATGGGCACTGTACGATTTTGGTTTAAAGGGTTACTGGCTCGCGAACCCACATCCTTACCAAGTAATCCAGACGACCTTCAATATGAAAGCGAACTTGCCGCTTTTAATATAGATAACCTATTCATTGAAGAATTGGCTAATGCCTTTAAAGCTGGCAGTGCAGGAACGGCTAGTAACGGTATTCTCAATTTAAAAGACCTGTTTGTGGATATGATTGCCTCGCCGCTCTTTCGAGGACAAGCCACTCAACAAGACCTTAATGCTGATGAACAACATGCATTACTTCAAACGGGCTCTGGCCGACTACTCACTCCCGAGCAATTAAATCGCAAGCTTAATGCCTTACTGGGTGCCAGCTGGAGTCATGTTTGGGATACAAGCCGAAACCAGTTAACTAACGATTTTTACGGGTTTTATGGCGGTATCGACAGCGATGGCGTAACCGATAGAAATACGCAATTAAACACTTTAATGGCTACGGTCATTGAGCGTTTTAGCAGTGAAATGGTTTGCCGCGTGGTTATTGATGAATTTGAAAAAACTCAAAGCCTGCGACTTTTATTTTCAGAGGTAAGTATTAATGACACCCCACAAACAGATTCAGGCGCAACCAACATCAAGCAAGCCTTAAGTCATTTAATTACGAGGCTCTGGGGAAGTGAACAGCTTAACCAAGTAGAGATCGACGCCGCCTACGATCTTTTTCTTAACCTGCGTAATGAGCGTATTGAAAATAACGCCACCACTTATTTAAGCACGAATGAAGCTCAAGAACTCAATGATAACAACGATGAGTTTTGCCAATTAGACTGGGAAAATGAAGACGCGCTTCGCCAAGATAGCAATCAAGTATTGCGGCCTTGGATGGGCGTTCTGATGTATTTAGTTAGCGATTATAAAGTGATGTATTTGTAATGAAAAACCTAACGGCTTACCAACTAAGCTTGTATCGAGGGGTAAAATGAAACGCCGTGATTTTATCAAAACACTGGCAGCAGCCGGGCTCCTTAGCAGTCAGCCTTGGCTAGCAAAACCAGCAAGGGCTGCCACGCTTACCCCTTATCGCGGCAATTTTTATGTCAGCATTAGCGCCGATGGCGGCTGGGATGTCACTAGCCTGTGTGATCCAAAAGCCAGCAGCGCCATTAATCATTGGGCCAATAATCAAAGTATCCAAACCATAGTCAACAGCCCAATTCAATATGCACCATTTGCTCACAATGAAGCCTTTTTTCAAAATCATCATCAAAATATGCTGGTGGTAAATGGCATAGACAGCCAAACAAATGCCCATGAAGCGGGTGTACGCCATACTTGGAGTGGTCGCCTAGCTCATGGCTATCCAAGTTTCTCAGCAATTGCTGCCGCCACATTGGGGCCTAATTTGCCGCTTTCATATATTAGTAACGGTGGCTATAAAGAAACTGCGGGCATTACGCAATACACTTTAATGCAAGATCCTACCTCGTTAAAAAAGTTGGTATTTCCTAATCAATTTTTAGATTACGACACCAATGGGGATTGGGACCCTGCTAAGCAATATCATCGCAATGCTGCCATGGATCTAATACAGCAAGCTAAACTAGATCGTCTAACTCGCTTACGAGCGCAATCTCAATTAACACCCAAACAAGTGAGCAGCTTGAGTGACTTGTTTAACGCCCGAGTTGGGGCTGATCAATTGGCCCCCTTGGCAGAAACCATGCCTGAGGAATTAGTAAGTAATATCGATAGCGACGGGCAGTGGAACCCCTTAATGCGTCAAGCACAAATTGCTTTAGCCGCCTATGAAGCGGGTTTATGTGTGGCAGCCGACCTTAGCATGTGGGGTTTTGATACTCATGCTAATCACGATGAAGAGCACACCACTGCGCTGCAAAAATTGCAAAACGGCATAAATTACCTTTGGGAGGAGGCCACACGAAGAGGCATTGAAAATAGGTTAGTTGTATTTATTAGCAGTGATTTTGGCCGAACCCCCACTTATAACGACGGTGATGGAAAGGATCATTGGCCAGTCAGCAGTGCCATAATAATGGCCAAAGAACAACGTTGGACAAATAAGGTGGTAGGGGCAACAACCAGCCAACACGAAACCTTAAACATTAACCCAACTACCTTAGAATTGGATAAAAATGGCGTGCAATTACAACCTAAACACATTCAACAGGCCATGCGTGAATTAGCAGGTATTGAGAATCATGAGATCAGTTTACGGTTTCCTTTAAACGCAGAATCCATTCGATTCTTTTAATTTTCAAATAAAAATGTTACGAGAAAAATTAAAAACCGTTTATTCAGTTATTTATAAATCGTGAACTTTACTCAATACAAATGCCTGTAAAGCAATTTTGTCTTGCGTGGGCACATCTTCAAATTGTAAACCCACAGCCATTCCATTTTCAATGTCTTGTAAAGATCGCACTCTACTCTTAACTTTTAGTTCATGCTTAAGGCCTGTGATTTCAATTTCAAAGGTTAACAAAATATCTGCACCGCTTTCAAACTCAAAGGAACGCCCTATCATGCGGGCGCCATGCATACTTAAATCCACTATTTTAGCACTGGTATTTTTAGGCTGAGAATCAACAAAGTAATCAATTTGAGAAACTACTTCTACATCAGCCCGAACGCTGCCTCTTATCTCACCGGCTAACACTTCCTCAGGGATTTTCAAATGTATATGAGGATAAGGCGTCTTACTAACAGTTAAAACCTCTGTTTGAAATGCACAGGCACAACTCATACGACTTGCAAAAAAACGAACATTGACCTTTTCACCGACTTTTACAGTCGCTTGAACGCCATTAATAATAGGGGCTGAAACTAATAGCGAGGCTCCACGACGATAGCCAATGAGAATAGAGCGATCTCGATCAGACGTGTAACCTTCAAATTCTAATTGTAAGACTTGCCCAGGAATCAGCTTCAAGTCCATGAAATCAATATTGCGCCCTTCCATTCAACTAAATGCCTTCGTATTAATTTAAACGATGTAATCTCTACATAAAGTGTAGTTGCAATTAACACAGAAAAAGAATGATTGAAGAGCTTGTTATATAAGAAAACCTAACCATTGGCTGGGTTTTAATAACGAAAGAGATTAAGAAGAAAGATAAAACAGAGAGGAGAAAATAGCACCTTCGAGAAAGTGAAGGTGCTGGTATTTAAATGCTGTTTTTAATTACCTACAATTTGCGGGGCGAATCCCACACTCCAAGCAATCACTGTCATGGCCATTAAGCCTACTAACAGGCACAAACCCACTGTTAAAATTGAAGTGGCGAAAATGAAACCCCGCTCTTCAGGGATATTCATAAAAATAGGTACCCCCGCATACATTAAGTAAATGGTATAACCCACTGCTGCCAGCACCACGAACACGTCAAGCCATAAGATAGGTACGATGGCAATCAACCCAGATAAAAACATGGGGGTCGACATGAAGGTTGTGAACAGCAAACATCTTTCTAAGCTAGCTTCAGCACCAAAGGTTTTTTCCATCCAAAAGACACTATACGCCAGCAAAAATATCCCCACTAGCAAAGCCCCGTAAAAACCAAAGGCCAGGGGCAGTGCCGACTCCATCGAGAGGTAATAGAATTCCTTCCCCACAAAACTCCAACCAAATTGGGTTGTCCCCACTAATAAGGCAAATGGCGGTATGGCGGCTAAAAATAATAAATGGGTTAAATAAATATGGCCCAAAGTATGGTTTTCGCGCTTAATCGAATCCCATTCGGATTTTGGGTGATACAGCAATCCAAACATATGTTGTAGATACATAATCTTTCCCTTTTTTGCTTTTTTTGTCGGTCTTAAATTAGGTTTTTCATCTAACAATGATTACGTTTTATTGAATTCCTTTGAATCTAATAGAGCATTTTTAGTTATTTTTGAAGTTCGCAAAGCTTGGCTCCATTTCTCCCCACATACAGATTGGCCAACTTCAAACTAAAATGCAATCAAGCGAACATAATGATCCAAAAGAAGCGCTCCAAATAACCACATAATATAAAAAATGGAATATCTAAAGCTCTGCCTCGCATTTTGATTGCTCGGTTGGCACCACATACGATAAGTGTACCAAGTAAACTTGGCATTAATATAAGTGGCCACCACCAAATAAATTAAGCCTTGAGAGCCAATCAATACTGGCAGAACACTTACCAAGCACAAAAGAAGACAATACAGCCAAGCTTGAAAGGCCGTAAATTCCACACCATGTGTGACCGGTAACATGGGCACTTCAGCCTTTGCGTAATCTTCTTTTTTGTAAATAGCCAAAGCCCAAAAGTGAGGAGGGGTCCAGGTAAAGATAATCAGCACCCAAAGCAAGGCTTCTGGCGCCACCATGTTGGTAACAGCCGTATAACCTAATAACGGAGGCATGGCTCCAGCCAAGCCTCCTATGGTGATATTTTGAGGGGAGGCGGGTTTTAACCACAAACTGTAAATAACACCGTAGCCAAACATAGATAAAACAGACAGCACTGCCGTCAAAGCATTAACCTGCCAAAAAAGCAAAGAAAAACCAATGAGCAATAACGACATGGAAAAAAGAAAGGCCGATTCAACACTAACCTTTCCTGTCGCTACCGCACGCCTTTTAGTACGTTGCATTTGAGTATCACGATAACGATCAACCAAATGGTTTAAAACTGCCCCCGACATGGCACAGCCAGCAATGCCCACTAAAGTGGCCATCATATGAAGTGCATCAAAGCTGCCTTTCGTCGCCAACAAATAACCCACTAATACGGTAAACAACATAACCGTAACGACTTTAAATTTGGTTAATGAAAAATAATCTTTAATGGTTTCGCCAATGCGAAGACCCATACTAATTTGATTCACTTTTTCCATTCTTAATGCCTTTATTATTTTTAATTATTAAGCAGTATTTTATCTTGTTAATTTAGCTGACGTTAAGCAAGTAATTCTTCAATGGGTTTCTCATCCTCTGTCTCTATTGGGTGTGAGGTTAAACCATTTAGTGCGCTTAACCACAATAACATGGCTACTGTGTTGTGAAGTAATGCCAAAGGCAATGGCAACAGCCAAATGGCATTTAAGATCCCTAACAAAATTTGTAAACTTAAAAATCCCATACAAAAATACAACGAACGCCTTTGTAACGATTGACGATACGCCAAATAGAAAAACATAATTAAAACAGCAATGGCCCCTAAACGATGCAACCATTGAATAGCCATTTTGTCGTGCATACTCAATAAGCCACCAAGATATTCATCTCCCTGCATTTTAGGGGCCGACAAAATATTGGCATCAATCTCTACCCACCATCGACCTTGGCAAGTGGGAAAGTCTGGACAAACTAACCCTGCATACTGGCTGCTCGTCCAAGCCCCTAATGCCATTTGTAAAAAGACAACAAAGGCAAATGCACTCCATACTGAAAAGGTTTTTGGCTCTCGATTGCTCGTTAACACCCGCCAGATTAAAAACTGAGCTCCAATTGTTAATGCTCCACCGAGTAAATGGGCGCTTACTACTGGTGGCCAAAGCCGCATAGTGACCGTCCACATACCAAATAGCCCCTGCAAGACAACCCAACCACAAAGAAAAAGAGATAAATAACGAACAGCCCCTAAGTATCTAGGCCATAACATGACTGCCTGTATAAGAATACTTAACCCTAATAGGCTAGCCGCATAGCGGTGTATCATTTCCATCCAAGCTTTTACAGAGTCAAATTGCCAATGAACAAACTCTTCTGCCGCTAAATTATTTTGTGGAATAAACTGACCATAACATACCGGCCAATCTGGACACCCAAGGCCAGCATCCATTAGGCGTGTAAGCGCCCCTAAGGTAATGACAATTAAAGCCAAAAATATATTAAAGAGTGCAAAACGTCTCATTTAATAACTCCAAATAAATTCATCATAAACTCAATCAAGCACCACCATGTTTCATCAGCACTTTTAAATCCTTTAACAATTTGTAAGCCCCACCTTCACTTGCTTCATAAGACAACAAAACAAGCCCTTCATGATTCGCTATAAATAAACCATTATCGTGAGTCAATAATTTTTCACTTTCCACCTTACTAATATCAACCTGATCACTGTATTTCCCCAATGCCATTTGCACTCGTTGCAGTAATCCATACCATGATTCACACGTTTTCACACAATCCTTCTCACGCCATAATAACTTCCAGTTACTGTTTTCATTAACCGATACATATTCAGATTCTGAAAACCATTCCCCCTTAGCCGTATCAGTGATACTGCTTTTATCTGAAAGCAGTAATAATGAAAAAACAAACGGTGCGGATAACACTAATAGCATTAAAAATAATGGAATACGTTTTTTCATACAGGCTTACCTCTACTAATACTTGAAAAAAATAAAATCATAATTCCAGCGAATGCCAATAATATCCATTGTAATGCATAGGCTTTATGGCGGTGATGGCTTAAGTAAGGCGCTTTAACCGGTTGCAATGCTAATAGACCCAACCCTTTCTTTAAATGGAATATATTAAGGGCAATATTTTTATGAATGCTATTAGAGAAATATTGTTCGTCTATAAATTGAATGCGCTTCTTTAAAGGATCATTCAATTTTGAATTCAACAGCATAGGCTTTCTATTCGCGAGCAATAGCCCTTCAATGGTCACTTTACCAAACACAGCTTCAACAACAGGTAGTTTTTCACGGCTTTCAAAGGAAATAAAACCACGATTCACAAGATACACTGTATTCTCGTACTCAAATGGTGTGATAACCGCATAACCTGCACGCCCATTTAAGGTTTGATTGTCGAGGTAATGGGTAAGATCATTCAGGTACTTTCCTTCCATATGCACTTGCTGTGCAACAGGCGCTAAATAAAACATCGACTTTTGATACTGCCAAGCTGCTGCTGCCACACAAATTGAAATACCTAAAAACATAATTAGGCTATATAGTGGTTTAAAATTAAAAAACCAAGATTTGTTAAACCCTTGAAGAGGAATAAATATCATGCTTATCAAAGGGCTCATTTTATTGTTTTTATTATTTAGCATTGGAGCACTATTCACCGGTTTATATCATTTAATAACAGCCCCAAAAAGCTCCGTTATGACTTATAAATCGTTAAAATTTCGCGTTATCTTTGCTGCCTTAACTTTATTCTTAATTGCTTTTTACTTATTTTCCTACCGATAAAAAATGAATACTTACCTATAAAGATGGGTATTCATTTAAAGTACATAAACAAAAGTGAATAGCATTAACCAAACCACGTCTACAAAATGCCAATACCAGGCAGCGGCTTCAAATCCAAAATGATCATCTGGTGTAAAGTGATCGTTTTTGACCCTTCCAAACATCACTAACAGCATAATGGCCCCTAATGTTACGTGAGCACCGTGAAAACCCGTTAACAAATAAAAGGTTGACCCATATATACCACTTTTTAATGTGAAGTTAATGTCATGAATGGCATGGCTGTATTCTGCTATTTGAACAAATAAGAATATAAAACCCAGTAGCAATGTAAGCCCAAGCCACAACAAAGTTTTTTCTTTATCTTTGTCACGCAACTTATGGTGAGCAATGGTAAGAGTGAAACTAGAAGCGATAAGTAAAACTGTATTTATAAAAGGCAAACCCCAAGCATCAATTAACCCCATAGGCCCTTGAAACTGGCTCATGTCGGGGGTTTTAATTAATGGCCAGTGTGCAGTAAAGCCTTCCCATAACATGCCGCTAACGCCTTTAGCGCCTTCTCCGCCTAACCAAGGAATTGAAAAGGTACGAGCGTAAAATAGAGCACCAAAAAAACCCGCAAAAAACATCACTTCAGAAAAGATAAACCAACCCATGCTAATGCGAAAAGATCGCTTTAGCTGATCACTGTTCATCCCTCTTAAACCTTCATTTACAACCTCACTAAACCACCCAAATAGCATGTAGAGCATTAAGAACCCAGCCACCACGGCGGTGGCCACAGAAAACAAACTCACGTAGCCTTGACTGCTTTCATGAATAATTGAAGCCATGGAATACAGTGTGAGAAAGACGGCTACCGCACCAAAAATTGGCCAATGACTACGGGCCGGTACGTAATATCTTGGTGTATTCAAAATGTGCCTCCTAAAGATTCACTTTGATAGATTCGATAAGAAAGGGAAAGGTGGTTTACTTCTTCAGGTGCCTTAGCACTTAAGGTAACTTGTAAAGGCAGTTTTATTTTTTCATAAGGTGGAATGGTTTGTTGATTAAAACAAAAGCACTCAATTTTGACTAAATACTCAGCCCATTCACCTGGCGCCACACTGGGCACGGCCTGAATAGTCACTGGGAAATCATTTTTATTGGTGATTTCGTAATAGGTTGTGATCATTTTTCCCGCTTGAATATCAATACGTTTTTTTTCTGGGGTAAACTGCCAAACATCTCGACTGTCAGCATCTGCCAGTAGTTGCAATGTCACAATTTTTTGAGAGTTTTCATTCACCGCATTTGCATCAAAGACACTCATCACCGAGTAATTTTTACCATTAATACCTGTTACATCACAAAAAATGTCATATAAGGGTACCAATGCAAAGCCGAAGCCAAACATCAGTATTGGAATAATGGTGATTTTCCAAGGGGAAATTTTTTTCATTGATTCATCACTTTGAGTGAAGCTCTCTTATTAATATAGTTTAGTTAATCAACTTTTGGTGGCTCTTGAAACGTATGATAAGGAACTGGACTTGGCAAAGCCGTCCACTCTAACCCTGTGGGTTTTTCCCAAACAAGATCCGTGGCCTTTTCTCCCTTATTACCCAATGTTGTGCGCCAAATATTGTAAACAAAGATCAATTGGCTTAAACCAAATACAAATGCACCCACTGAAACGATGGCATTAAAATCAGCAAACTGCAGAGCGTAATCTGGAATACGCCTTGGCATTCCCGCCAGTCCCACAAAGTGCATAGGAAAAAACGTTAAGTTCACACCTATAAAGCTTAACCAAAAATGCCATTTACCTAGTGTTTCGTTATACATACGCCCACACCACTTGGGTAACCAATAATACACAGCCGCTAAGATGCTAAAGAGAGCACCAGGCACCAACACATAGTGGAAATGAGCTACCACAAAATACGTATCATGGTATTGGAAATCAGCAGGGGCAATGGCTAACATCAATCCCGACAACCCACCTATGGTAAACAACACAACAAAGGCAATAGCAAACAGCATGGGCGTTTCAAATGTCATGGAGCCCCGGAACATTGTGGTTACCCAGTTAAAGACTTTCACCCCCGTAGGCACAGCAATTAGCATCGTGCTGTACATAAAAAATAGTTCCCCCGCTAAAGGGATGCCAACCGTAAACATATGGTGAGCCCACACAATGAAAGACAATATAGCAATGGATGAAGTTGCAAACACCATACTGGTGTAACCAAAGAGCGGTTTACGAGAAAACGTTGAAATAATGTGAGAGATAATACCAAAGGCTGGCAATATCATAATGTAAACTTCAGGGTGTCCAAAGAACCAAAATACGTGCTGAAACAAAACAGGGTCACCACCACCGGCCGCGTTAAAGAACGATGTACCAAAATGAATATCCATTAACATCATGGTGACAACACCCGCTAGCACAGGCATAACCGCAATAAGTAAAAATGCTGTGATTAACCAAGTCCATACAAACAATGGCATTTTCATAAAGGTCATGCCTGGGGCACGCATATTAAAAATAGTAACAATGACATTTACTGCCCCCATCACCGAACTGATGCCCATAATATGAACTGAAAATATAAAGAAGGTTACGCTAGGGGGGGCATAGTCGGTTGAAAGAGGCGCGTAAAAAGTCCAACCAAAGTTAGGTGCACCGCCTTCCATAAATAACGTACTTAACAACATACCAAAGGCAAAAGGCAGCAACCAAAATGACCAGTTGTTGATTCTTGGCAATGCCATATCAGGAGCACCAATCATCAAGGGAATAAGCCAATTAGCCAAGCCAACGAAAGCTGGCATAATGGCGCCAAACACCATTATAAGACCATGCATGGTAGTCATTTGATTGAAGAAATTTGGGTCAACCAATTGTAAGCCTGGCTCAAATAATTCCGCGCGAATTACAAAAGCCATACAGCCGCCAATCAGCAACGACCCCAATGCCAATAATAAATACATTGTGCCAATGTCTTTATGGTTGGTTGTGTATAACCAACGCAGAATGCCTTTATCTGGACCATGATGATGATCGTCATGTGGCATTTCTTGCGACACCCCTTCTTGTGACATAGTGCGGCCCTCTATTTTTTATTATCTTTAAGTTCTTTAACATACTTAGGTGAGGCGGAATCCCCTTTATCATTGCCCCAAGCATTTCGCTCATACGTTACAACGGCAGCAATATCACTCACGCTTAATTGCTCAGCAAAGGCAGACATAGCCGTACCCTGCTTTCCGTCTAGAACCATTTCTATATGCTTATCTATATCACCTAGAGCAATAGCGCTGCCTTTTAATGCAGGGAACATGGGTGTCATACCGCTACCATCTTGCTTATGACAAGCAGCGCAATTGGTCGAATATACTTTTTCTCCTTGCGCCATTAATTCATCAAAGCTCATGTCTTTCACTTCTTTAGCAGCGGCTTGCTCTATGGCCTGTTGGGTCACCCAGATTTTATATTCTTCTTTAGAAACCGCTTTAACAACAATTGGCATGTAGCCATGACCCGCACCGCATAACTCCGTGCACTGACCACGATAAAGGCCAGGCTCATCAATGATGGCCCAAGACTCATTAATAAACCCGGGAATGGTATCCTTCTTAACGGCCAGCTCAGGTACCCACCAGGAATGTATGACGTCTTTTGAGGTTAATAAAAAACGTACTTTTGTATTGATTGGAAGTACCAGAGGCTTATCTACTTCTAATAAATAGTTTTCATTTTTTTCAGCAATATTGTCAATTTGATCTTGCGGGGTACTTAATACTGAAAAGAAATCAACATCTTCATTTAAATAGGTATAACGCCACTTCCATTGATAGCCAGTAATCTGAACATCAATTTCGGCATCTTTATTGTCATACATATCAATCAGAGTATTCGTGGCAGGGATCGCCATGGCGATAAGAATAATAAGCGGTGTAACGGTCCAAATGATTTCAACCGTTGTGCTTTCATGAAAATTTGCGGCTTCTGCCCCGCGGCTTTTTCTGTGATAAATAATGCTGTAAAGCATCACACCAAAAACGGCTACAGCAATTGCTACGCATATGTAAAATATAATCATATGCAAGTCATGTACTTCATGACTTATTCTGGTCACACCCTCTGTCATATTTAACCCCCACTCAGCAAACGCCGAGTGCGAAGAGGTTAATAAAAGTAATGCAGATAGTGCGGAAATTCCCACTCGTGTCATGGGCCCCCCTCAGACTGAAGTATTTATACTTATAATTATTCTTTCTATACTTATAAAGAAGCAAAAGTAGACAAAATCCTACCCACCTAAAGCGCCATTTTTAGTCATTAATGGCCTTTATTAAAATACAGAATAAAAGTGGTTACTTAGTACTACACGAAAGCAGCCAATATTTTGAATAAGTTTTTATTTGGCATTAATGCTGCGTATTTAATTACCAACTAAATCATTGATTGTTAAGTTTTTAATTTTCAAAAACAGTTCGAGGGAATCTATGACGATAAAGGTGGCTATAAATGGTTTCGGTCGAATTGGTCGCTTAGCTTTTAGAGTATTATTAGAGCGCAAAGAATTTCAAGTAGTGGCGATCAATGATCTTATCACTGCGGACTACATGGCTTACTTATTAAGGTTTGATTCTACCCATGGCCAGTTTATAGCAAGCATTAAAAGCTTTGAAAACAGTTTAGTGGTTAATGGCAATAGCATTAGAATCACTCAACATAAAAACCCTATAGATTGTAATTGGCAAGAGGTCGGTTGTGACTTTGTCATTGAAAGCAGCGGTTTATTTACCGGCCTTAGCCAAGCGAAACATCATTTACAATCAGGTGCCAAGAAAGTTGTTATTAGCGCGCCAAGTCCAGATGCACCTATGTTTGTAATGGGAGTTAATCATCAAGATTACCATCATGATATGAAAATTATTTCTAACGCGTCGTGCACCACTAATTGCTTAGCACCGGTCGCTAAAGTTCTGCATGATAACTGGGGGATAGTAGAAGGGTTAATGACAACCGTACATGCCGCCACGGCAACACAGCGCACTGTAGATGGCGCTATCCCCTCCGATTGGCGAGGAGCCCGCTCCATGGGAAACAATATCATCCCTAGCGCAACAGGAGCCGCAAAAGCCGTAGGCAAGGTAATACCTGAGCTTAATGGTAAATTAACCGGCATGGCATTTCGCATACCCATTACTGATGTTTCAGTGGTGGATTTAACCGTCAAATTAAATAAACCCGCCAGCTATCAGAACATTGCCAAGGCCATGAAAGACGCTAGCGAAAACGAACTTAAGGGGATATTAGGCTTCACTGATGAGAAAGTCGTGTCATCTGATTTTCTGCATGATCCCCACAGCGCTATTTTCGATAGTGAAGCCGGTATATCTCTAAATGATAATTTCGTGAAGGTAGTGGCTTGGTATGACAATGAATGGGGCTATGCCAATAGATTGGTAGATTTAATAAAACACGCCCATTAAAAAACCGGCATTTGCCGGTTTCTTGTTTGTTCTTAGGATAACTAATTTAGGGTTATACTTCTTCTTTACGCACCACTTCTATACTGGTGACATTCTGGAAACCTCTTGGTAGTTTATTACCTCTGCGGCCTCGCTCACCTTGATAGTGCTCTAAATCAGCAAACTTCATTTTTACATGACGCTTACCGGCATTCACCACTAGAACATCGCCCTCTTTCATCAATGAAATACCAATGAGTTTTTCAGTACCTCCTGTGCCTAGGTTGAGTATTTTATTGCCTTTACCTTTTGACATAAGTGGTAAGTCGGCAGCAGGAAACGTTAATAAACGTCCTTCATCGCTTACTGCAATGACCCAGTCTTGTTTTTGATCGGCTAACTTCACTAATGGATGCAGTTTTTTATCATCGGGTTTATTTAATAGCGCTTTACCATTTTTGTTTTTAGAAAGCATATCTTCAAACGTGGTAATAAAGCCATAGCCTGATTCGCTGGCCACTAGGTATTGGTCTTTATTGCTGCCCACCAACATAGTTGCCAAAGTGGCACCCGCGGTTAAATTCACCGAACTGGTCACCGGTTCACCGTAACCTCTTGCCCCTGGCAGTCCGTGAATATTAATACTGTAGCTACGCCCAGTACTGTCTAAGAACACCGCCTGCTGATTGGTCTTGGCATTGGCCTGAACTAAGAAAGCATCCCCTGACTTATAAGTCAGCGTATTACCATCTAGGTCATGACCTTTAGCGGCTCGAATCCAACCCTTCTCTGACAACACTACAGTCACAGGGTCAGCGCCCATTAAATCAGTTTCACTTAATGCTTGGCTTTCTTGACGAGTCACAATTGGGCTGCGGCGTTCATCACCATAGGCTTCGGCATCGGCGGTGATTTCTTTTTTCACCAAGGTTTTCATGCGACGCTCACTGCCTAGAATCTTTTCAAGCTGATCACGTTCCTTGGCAAGCTCATCTTGCTCGCCACGAATTCGCATTTCTTCAAGTTTGGCTAAGTGGCGTAACTTTAATTCCAGTACTGATTCAGCTTGGATATCAGTCAAGCCAAAGCGTTTAATTAATTCTTGCTTGGGTTCTTCTTCGTGACGAATAATTTCAATCACTTCGTCAATGTTTAAAAACGCTACCAATAAACCATCAAGAATATGTAAACGCGCCAAAACCTTTTCTAAACGATGTTGTAGGCGACGACGTACAGTATTGGTTCGATACTCCAGCCATTCGCTAACAATGTCGGATAGGCTCTTCACTTGAGGTAAGCCGTTAATACCGATCATGTTCATATTAATGCGATAGTTTTTCTCAAGATCGGTGGTGGCAAATAAATGATTCATTAATTGCTTAACATCTACACGATTCGATTTTGGTACGATCACCAAACGCGTAGGGTTTTCATGATCCGATTCATCACGTAAATCCGCCACCATGGGCAGCTTCTTTTTATTCATTTGATCGGCAATTTGTTCAAGTACTTTGTTACCTGAACATTGATGAGGTAAATCGGTAATGACCACATCACCATCTTCCATTTCATAAATGGCACGCATTTTTACACTACCACGGCCGGTTTCATACATCTTTTGGATGTCGGCTTTTGGGGTAATGATTTCAGCGTGAGTGGGGTAATCTGGCCCTGCTACAAATTGGGTTAAATCTTGTGTGGTGGCTTTAGGGTTATCCAATACATGAATACACGCATTGGCCACTTCACGTAAATTATGAGGGGGAATATCGGTGGCCATACCCACCGCAATACCTGTTGTGCCATTTAACAAAATATTTGGTAAACGGGCAGGAAGGGTAATGGGTTCTTGTAACGAGCCATCAAAGTTAGGTTGCCAATCTACCGTGCCCTGACCTAATTCGCTTAATAATACATCGGCATATTTGGTTAATTTACTTTCGGTATAACGCATGGCGGCAAATGATTTAGGGTCATCTTGTGAGCCCCAGTTACCTTGGCCATCCACCAGCGGATAGCGGTACGAAAACGGTTGGGCCATTAACACCATGGCTTCATAACAAGCACTGTCCCCATGGGGGTGAAACTTACCCAGTACATCACCCACGGTACGAGCCGACTTTTTATATTTTGCGCCGGCCTTTAAACCAAGTTCGCTCATGGCGTAAGTAATACGACGCTGAACAGGTTTTAAACCATCTCCCACATGAGGCAAGGCTCGGTCCATGATCACGTACATAGAATAATTTAAGTAGGCGCTTTCGGTATAATCTTTTAGGGTCTGACGCTCTATGCCGTCTTCACCTATTACAATTTCATTCATTCTTTTTAATTCTCCTAGCCAGAAATGACGTGCTAGTATTTTTAAATTTTATTTAGTTTTATAAAGGTAAATACACTAGTTTAATTCAACTAGGTTGCCCTTCTCTTCTAGCCAGACTTTTCGATCGCTAGCGCGCTTTTTAGAAAGCAGCATGTCCATCACTTCATCAGTGCCATCTTCAGCCTCTAATGACAACTGCACTAAACGACGAGTATCTGGGTCCATGGTGGTTTCCCGTAGTTGCAACGGGTTCATCTCACCCAATCCTTTAAAGCGCTGCACACCCACTTTGCCGCGTTTCTTTTCGGCTTTAATTCTGTCCAGTACCCCTTGGCGCTCGGCTTCATCCAGTGCGTAATAAACATCTTTGCCCACGTCAATTCTGTAAAGCGGTGGCATGGCCACATAGACATGCCCTTGTTCGACTAACGGGCGGAAGTGTTTAACAAATAAGGCACACAATAACGTGGCAATGTGTAAGCCATCGCTATCGGCATCGGCTAGAATACAAACTTTTCCGTAACGCAATGCACTTAAATCATCACAAGCAGGGTCAATTCCTAGCGCCACAGAAATATCGTGAATCTCTTGGGAAGCCAATACTTCGCCTGAATCCACTTCCCAACTGTTTAGGATTTTTCCGCGCAACGGCATGATGGCTTGAAACTCACGAGAGCGAGCTTGCTTGGCAGAGCCACCAGCTGAATCCCCTTCCACTAAAAATATTTCAGAATATTTAGGGTCATTAGTAGAGCAGTCGGCTAACTTACCGGGTAATGCAGGACCTTGAGTGACTTTTTTACGCACCACTTTTTTAGCACTGCGCATTCTACTTTGCGCATTGCTGATAACCATCTCGGCCACTTGCTCGCCAAGAGCCGAATGCTCGTTTAACCATAAACTAAAACTGTCTTTAACCACGCCACCAACAAAGGCGGCTGCTTCACGGCTAGATAAACGCTCTTTGGTTTGCCCAGAGAATTGTGCGTCGGCCATTTTAGTCGACAATACAAACGCCACCTTGTCCCACACGTCATCAGGGGCTAACTTAACACCCCGTGGTAATAGGTTTCGAAATTCACAAAATTCACGAAGCGCTTCTAATAAACCTGTGCGCAGCCCATTAACGTGAGTACCACCTTGTGCGGTGGGAATAAGGTTAACGTAGCTTTCCATTAGCTGCTCGCCACCTTCAGGCAGCCATTGCACCGCCCAATCAACGGCTTCTTTTTCCCCTTGCATTGAACCCACAAAAGGATCTTTAGGTAATACTTCAAAGCCTTGCGTAGCAGTGGTTAAGTAATCCACCAAACCGTCTTCATAAAACCAAGTTTGGTTATCTTCAGTATTACCGTGATTAATAAACTCAATGGTTAGCGCTGGGCACAAAACGGCCTTGGCACGCAATACATGCTTTAAACGCAAAACCGAGAATTTAGGGCTGTCAAAATATTTAGGGTCGGGTGCGAAACGTACCGTGGTGCCAGTGTCTTTTTTACGCTTAGTATCTCCCACCTCTTTAAGCTCAGAGGCTTTCTCACCATCCTTAAAGGAAATGTGTGAAATCTTGCCGCCCCGTTGCACGCTAACCTCTAAATCAAGAGACAAAGCGTTCACCACCGAAATACCCACCCCGTGCAAACCACCACTAAACTGGTAATTGTCGTTGGTAAATTTACCGCCCGAGTGAAGCTTGGTCAGAATAAGTTCGATCCCCGACACCCCATGTTCAGGGTGTATGTCTGTGGGCATCCCTCGACCGTTATCGGTCACCGACAAAGACTGATCGCCAAATAGCTCAACGGTTATGTGATTACAGTGGCCCGCTAGCGCTTCATCTACCGAGTTATCGATGACTTCCTGAGCTAAATGGTTAGGCCGTGTTGTTTCGGTATACATGCCCGGGCGTTTACGAACCGGGTCTAGACCACTTAAAACCTCAATGGAGGATGCTGTATAGTTGCTCATACTCTTATTGGTACTCTATTACGCCCATAGACGGACGGTATCCTAAATTTATTTGAAACTTTATTTAGCAGCGCCCTAATTGGGGCACTCCTAATCACTTAATTTGTCTGGAAGCTATGTTCTTTAATATAACGACTGGCTTAATAAGCCACTTTTGCAAAATTCATAATGCTAGGTATACGTTGAGGGTAATTCACAAAGCCGTGATCGCCACCAAATTCAATAATACAGGGGCTGTTACGGTATTTAGTGGTGGCTTGGCGGTAATCCAAGGACTCATCATGGGTCTGACATAACAGCAAATGATGCTTGGGGTAACGCAAGGGTTCAACCTCAAATGATTTTAGCTCATCAATGAATTCTTGAGTCACCATAAATGTTTCATCATTATGGTAATTTTTATTCTCCCCTAAGTAGTCCACAAGCAGCTCGTAAGGTTTCACAGCAGGGTTAATGACCACTGCCTTACCGCCAAAGTGTTCGGCTAAGTAAGTGGCGTAATAGCCCCCTAAACTGCTGCCAATAACCAATACATTCTCAAGGCCCACTTCATCAATCAATTGCTCATATAAGAATTGAGCTTCATCGATGGCTCGGGCCGGTTGTGGTGATAACTGCGGAATATGCAGGTTTTGGCTCACGTCTTCTTCAGCAAAATACGCTAAGGTCTGCTGGGCTTTGGTGGAAGCCGGCGAGCTTTTAAAGCCATGTAAATACAGGCAGCGCAGTTGTTGGGGAATCATGGTGAGTCGTTATTCTTATGGTGATATTTTTCGCTAGCATACCCAATGCTGGCTTAAATCTGCAATAGACAGGGTAAAATTTGCTGATTACATCTAAAAATAATGCGCTTTTGCACTAAGCGTTATGGGGAGTGGAGGCTTTAAATTACAAGCTAGGGGTGAGGATAGAAGGGATATCCCGCGGTGAACAAGTTCACGGCGGGATATGAATCGTTACTTAACCAGTAACCAGCTGTTTATTTCTTCAATATCGCCAGAAGACAGTTCGCCCACCGCTTGACGGAATTTCAATAGATTTATTACATAGTCAAATCGGGCATAAGCGTAGTTTTGCTGAGCGGTGAATACTGAAGTTTGTGCGTCTAATACTTCTACAATGTTACGTGTGCCCACTTCATAACCGGTTTGCGTGGCTTCCATGGCGCTCTTAGCAGAGGTCATTCCCTGATCACGAGCCTTGATACGAGCTACGTCTGCTTGAAGCTGACGGTATAATGAACGAACGCTTAAGCTTGCTTGTCTTTGGGTTAACTCTAGCTGTTGTTCTGCTGCTTGGCGTTGATAATAAGCCTGCTTTTGACCTGCCCAAGTTGAGCCACCGGCGTACAAAGGCATGCTTAATTGAACACCTACATAGGTGCTTGTTAACTCTTCACCTGAATTACTAGCGTCATTATCTGAAATAGTGTGAACACCCACTAAATTAACACTAGGTAAATGCTCAGCCTTTTTAGAGTTGTGATTTTGTTTAGCGCTTAAACCACTTTTCTCAGCGATTAATACATCTAGGTTCTGTGCGAGTGCCTTTTGCTCCCAAAGACTACGATCAGCAGGTATAGGCCCTAATAAAGGAATTTCATCTTTTAATGGGTTAATACGATCGTATCTTGTACCTGTTAATACCGCTAAAGACTCATAAGCAATATCGAGCTGTGTTTCAGATTCGATCAAACCCACTGTGGCATTGTCATAAACAGACTGCGCTTCGTGTACATCGGTAATGGCTATCAAACCCACCTTGAAGCGTTGTTGGGTTTGCTCTAATTGGCGTTTAACGGCTGTTTCAGTAGCTTTGGCAGAAGCAAGTGTGGCATTTGCACGTAATACATCGAAATACGCTTCGGCTGCACGTACCACCATACTTTGTTCAGCTTTACGCAGTTCAAACACAGAGCTATCAGTCGTAGCACTGGCCGCGGCATAGCTGTACCAGGTAGACGGAGCAAATAATGGTTGGACTAGAGTTATGTCATAAGATGTCTTATCGAACGTGCCATCGGTATCTTGTAAAGCGCCATTATCAAGTCTAACCACAGCGTCTTTGGTCTTGGTTTCACTCACTTCAGCATTCAAAGTAATGGTCGGTAAAACCGCGTTTCCAGCAGCCCCTTGCGTTTCAGCATTGGCGCGAGCTGCTGCTAATTCTGCAGCCAACTGAGGGTCATTAGTAACCGCTTGTTCAAAGACACTTTTAAGATCGGTGGCCTGCGAGGTGACTGCTGTGGCAAGTGTTATAAAGGCTAATGCCAGTTTCTTCATTGTTGCACCCTACATATAATTTTTAAGTTGCACGGATTCTAAACTCTTAATGTCTGCCTTGGAACCTTTACACACGTAAAGTCCCCTTCAACTTATTGTTTCATTAATAGATATAAACGGCCAAGAAGCTTAGAATTAGTTCCATGATGAAAGCCAGTTTTGATAAACGTCACGTAGAAATTATTGAAAAAGCACCCTGCTACCAGGGGTTTTTTACTTTGTCCAAGTTTAAGGTTAAACATAAATTGTTTAACGGCAGCTGGGGAAGCGAGATACAGCGCGAGCTGTTTGAGCGCGGTGAAGCCGCCGCTGTGTTGCTATACGACCCTAAGCTCGACATGGTGGTGCTAACGGAGCAATTTAGAGTAGGCGCCCTTAATGAAGCCAGCCCTTGGATTTATGAACTGGTGGCCGGCATGATTGAAGAAGGGGAAACCCCTGAAGAGGTGGCCATTCGCGAAACCCAAGAAGAAAGTGGCGCCTACATTCAAGAACTCACTCCCATTTGCCAGTATTTGGTGAGCCCGGGGGGAACCGATGAAAAAATCCATTTGTTTATGGCCATGCTCGACAGCACTCAAGTGAATGGCATTCATGGTTTAGCCAGCGAAGGGGAAGATATTCGCGTGCATAAGGTCAGCAGCCAAGATGCCTTTGAAGCGGTAAGATGTGGCAAAATTAACAACGCCGCCACCATAATTGCTCTACAGTGGCTAGAGTTAAACTTTAAGTCAGTACACAGCGCCATTGAAAACCCATAAATGCACCGTAAAGCATTGAACTCTTAACTCCATATGGAAAAACATGCATAAGAAACGCAAGTCTTATGTCCCCAATCTTAAAAGTTTGGCGGCCATATGCGAGAGCAACTACGTATTGCTGCTTAAACTGCTTCCTGAAATGGACACAGGTGACAGCCGCGAATTTACCATTAATGGCGGTGAGAACCACGCCACTCGTATTCGCCTAAGTGTCAGTGAGCAATTCAAATACACCCTGAGCATTAACGTTGAACAGGTCTCTCACCTAAATGATTTTTTAAGCCCTCCCACAATGGTGGTGCGTATGTATCAAGATGTGCGCATGGCCGAAGTCATTAGTTTTGACAATAGCCATAGGTTTAATGGGGTTTATCATTACCCTAATCCACAAATGCGCATGCCCGATGAAAAGCATCAAATTAACCACTTTTTACAAGACTGGTTAGAGCATTGTTTGCGTCATGGTGAAGCGGATATAGAGCTCAATTTTCATCCACACACACTAAAATGTGACGTTAGCACTGGAAGTGACTAAGCTAGTAATTATATAGTAGGCGGAATTAGGCGCTGACCCCGCCCAAGGATGGGTTAGGATCCAAACTGAACATGCAAAGATTAATACAAATTACAGACCCCCACTTGTTTGCGGATACCCAAGGAAAATTACTGGGTATGGAGACGCAGACCAGCCTTGATGCGGTTCTTAAGCGCATGCATGAGCAAGTGGCACAGTTTGATTTTTATTTATTAACTGGCGATTTAAGCCAGGACGGCTCTGTTGCTGCCTATCAGAGATTAAAGCAACAAATAGAAAAAGACGGCAAACCCCAGTATTGGATTCCAGGTAATCACGATCATCGCGCTAATATGCTGCAAGTGGTGTCTGAACAGAAAGAAATGTCGCCTGTGATTAAAAAAGGCAAATGGCAAATCATCTTACTAGACAGCCAAATGCCCGGCAGTGTGGGCGGTAACTTTGCCCAATCTCAATTGGATATTCTTAAAAACGCCCTTGAAGCCGATTCCACCAGCCCCACCCTCATTACCATGCATCACCAGCCACGACCCATGGGCTGTAAATGGTTAGATAATCATTTAATTAAAAATAGCCAAGAATTCTTAAACATTATTAAGCAGTATAAAAATGTGAAAGTACTGTTATGGGGGCATGTTCATCAGGATACCAATGAACAAATTGACGGGGTGCACTATATGTCTACGCCTTCTACTTGCGTTCAGTTTACTCCAAAATCAGATGACTTTGACATAGATAGCGAAGGGCCAGGCTACCGCTATTTAGAACTGCACGATGATGGCTCGGTACAAACTTCAGTAAGCCGCGTAAACGACGTAGACTTCCATATCGACTACAGCATCGGCGGCTACTAATTCTCTTTAGTCTGGCCGTAGCTCACACGACTAGCCCCTTTCTAATTAAAACCTTTTTCTAAAATCGCTCCGCTAGGCTAATTGATGCTCGATTAATTCAAAGACCTTTTGCTTGGCGCCCATATTACTATCCACCACCTGTTTTGCCTGTAAGCCTTTTTCAATAATCGTATTTTCGCTTAGTAACCAAGAGGATAATTCAGCTGACAATTCAGGCGCTTCCAGTGTCTTCAAGCCTCCTGCTTCTTCCAACTGCTGACAAATAAGCGCAAAGTTAAACTGACTTGGACCCATTAACACCGGCACTTTTAACGCGGCAGGCTCCAGCGGGTTATGACCGCCATTCTCCACAAAGCTTCCGCCCATAATGCACACATCACTAGCCGCTAAAAATTCCATAAGCTCCCCCATGGAATCAATCAACAATACTTGGCAGGTATTTAAATTCACTTGATTGGTATTTATTAATTCAGAGCGCCGAACCAATTTTAATTCTTGATCAACAATAAGTTTGGCCACGCTATCAAAACGCTCAGGATGTCTTGGTACCACAATTAATAACGGGTTTTGACTGAGCACTTCTTTTGGCAATTGATTAAAAGCGTTAAGAGCAATGATGTCTTCTCCTTGATGAGTACTGGCCACCATAATCACCTTACGCGCCGCTCCCCATTGCCCTCGCCATTCTTTGCCTTTCGCTAATAGCGATTCTTTAATCGTGATATCAAACTTAATACTACCCGTCACCGCCATGTTACCCACAGGCATACCAAGCTTAATAAACCGCTGGCCATCGGTATCATTTTGCACCGCCAAGCAATCAATTTTCTTAAGCATTTGTGCACTGAGCTTAGCCAGCTTGCCATAGCCTTTAGCTGACTTTTCCGACAAACGAGCATTAGCCACCAACACTTTAGTACCATGATGATGACAGCAATGAATTAAGTTGGGCCACAATTCTGTCTCAAGGATCACTAACAGTTCAGGGTTTAAACGTTTTAAAAAACCCTTTAAAAACCAAGGTAAGTCATAAGGTAAATACACATGAAACACCCGCTTACCCAATTGCTCTTTAAAGCGTTTCACCACCTGTTCACTGCCAGTAGGCGTGGTGGTAGTGATGACGATGGCGCGACTTTCATGGGCCTGCATCACTTGTTCAATAAGAGGCAGCGCGGCAATGAATTCTCCCACCGAGACAGTATGAAACCAAATAGGGCCTTGCCCTTTGTTTACAGACTTCACAAATTGGGGCTTTTTGAAAACACCAAAACGCTCTAGCCAACGATCCCTATAAGCGGGTGCCTTACGAGCACGCATCATCAACCTAATTAAAATAAAGGGCAGTAAAAGTGTGAAAATAAGGCTGTAAATAAAACGGGCCATCAAGAATTCTGTCATGGTTAAAAAACACCGATTATATCCTAAGGGCAGCTCCATTGATTGATTACTTTCTCTGCGCAGCTCCAAGCATACAATGGCAAGGCCTGCTGCGAAGCGAAATGGTGGTTCCATTTTCAAGCAGCATAACGCTGGCAGTGTGTGCTTGGAGCTGCGCCCTACGGGGCTTTAGGCCTTGCCTAGATCCTGCATTGGTCTTCCTTGAAAGGCAGCGAGCATTTCATCGAAAGCCCGCTTTGGCTCTAAACAAGGCCCAAAGCCAGAGGCGCAAGCAATTAATAGAGCTGCCCTTTTCTACTCAATGCTTATAGGGATAATACGGCTGTGCTACCATGCCCTCCTTAAAAATTGATCTAATAAAAATCGGTGGTTTAATTTCATGTCGCTATCCATTCCCAACTTTGCCAATGCCCGTGTCCTGGTAGTCGGAGATGTGATGTTGGATCGCTATTGGAGTGGCCCAACGTCTCGCATTAGCCCAGAAGCCCCTGTGCCCGTAGTAAAAGTCAGCGAGATAGAAGACCGTGCTGGCGGTGCTGGTAACGTGGCGCTAAACATTGCAAGCCTTGGCACCCAAGCTGGTTTGTTGGGTTTAGTGGGTCAGGACAATAATGCCCGCGCTCTCGAAAGCACTCTTGAACACCCACATATCAACACCCAATTCAGCGCCTTAGACAGCCACCCCACCATCACGAAGTTAAGGGTGTTAAGCCGCCATCAGCAGCTTATCCGCTTGGATTTCGAAGAAGACTTTCATCAGGTAGACACCTCCGATATGTTGGCCAAATTTAAAAGCCAGCTAGCTAACTGCGATGTGGTGGTGCTAAGTGATTACGGTAAAGGCGCGCTAAGTAGCATTGAGCCATTTATTAAAGCCGGCCGCGATGCCGGTAAAGCGGTATTAATTGATCCAAAAGGCAGTGACTTTAAACGCTACACCGGCGCCACATTAATTACCCCAAATTTAGGGGAGTTTGAAACCGTCATGGGGGTCTGTAAAGACGAAGCCGATCTGGTTGAAAAAGGCTTTGCATTAATGGAAGACATTCAACTAGACGCATTGTTGGTGACTCGCAGTGAAAAGGGCATGACGCTATTTCAAAAAGATCAGCAACCTATCCATTTGGCTGCCACTGCCCGTGAGGTATATGACGTAACTGGCGCGGGCGATACGGTCATTAGCGTATTAGCGGCGGCGGTAGCGGCTGGCGACACGCTCAGCAATGCCACTGCGCTTGCCAATGTGGCCGCGGCTCTTGTGGTTGCAAAACTGGGTACTGCCACAGTAAGCCTTGCAGAATTGCGCCGTGAAGTGCGTGCCGACGAACAAGCACACTCTGGCATATTAGATGAAGATACCCTTGGCCAAATGATTAAAGACGCGCAGGCCAATGGCGAAAACATTGTCATGACCAACGGTTGCTTTGATATTTTACACCCAGGCCACGTGAGCTATTTAAAAAGCGCCAAGCAATTGGGCGATCGCTTAATTGTGGCGGTGAATAGCGATGACAGCGTTACCCGTTTAAAAGGCCCTGAACGCCCTATCAATCCGGTAAGCCATCGAATGGATGTTCTGGCTGGCTTACAAAGTGTCGACTGGGTAGTGCCGTTTAGCGAAGATACACCTCAGCGCCTGATTGCCAAGTTATTGCCTAACACACTGGTGAAGGGCGGCGACTACCAGGTAGAAGACATTGCCGGCGGCAAAGAAGTTATGGCCAATGGCGGACAAGTAAAAGTCTTGAATTTTGAAGACGGTTGCTCCACCAGTAACATCATCAACAGCATTAAAAAGCACCAGTAACACCCGTGCTTGGTAACCATTAAATTACATGTGACGCAAAAATCATTATGAGCAACAGCGATTCTAAAAAAGCAAACGATGAGCCAGATACAAGCTTACTTAAGCTCGAATACTTAAAACCCAAATATTGGGGCGTGTGGCTCTTTGTGAGCTTTTTATTCGTGTGCAGTTACTTGCCTTTTAAAGCCCAATGGCAAGTGAGCCGCATGCTGGCCTTTCTTGCTTTTCACCTTGCCAAAAGCCGACGCCATGTGGTGCAGGTGAACGTAGACTTATGCTTTAGCGAGAAATCCGACGAGCAAAAAGCCACTTTAGTGAAGCAAATTTTCCATGAGAATATGCAAGGCTACCTAGACAGCGGCACTGCTTGGTTTCGTGATATCAATGCCTTTCGAGACCGCATTGAAGTACGTGGCAAAGACATTCTAGACAGAGAAACCGCCGACGGAAAAGGCGTGTTACTGGCCGGTGCCCACTTCAGCATCCTCGATTTAGCAGGGGCCTTAACCAGCCTTGTATGTGATTTAAACGTCACCTACCGCCCCCTAGACAATAAGCTTATGAATGCTGTGATGATGCGGGGACGTATGCGTTTTGTTGAAATGGCCTATCACAAAAAGAATATGAAAGGCTTTATTAGCTGTATGAAACGCGGCGGCGTTTTATGGTATGCCCCCGACCAAGATTATGGCCGCAAGCACAGTGCTTTTTCACCCTTCTTTGGCCGAACTGCCGCCACCATAACTGGCCTAACCTTTTTAGCCCGAGCAGGTAAAGCACGCATCATGCCTTATAGTTACCACAGAGAGGGCTTGACTCAAAAGTATGTTTTAGAATTTTACGAGCCATTACCGCAAACCGGTGTAGAAGAAGAAGACGCCGCCAATTACAACGCTTGGCTTGAAGGGGTGATTCGTCGCTACCCAGCCCAGTACCTTTGGCTACACAAGCGTTTTAAAACCCAACAAAACCCGCAAGACGCCAACCCCTATAAGCTGGCCGCCAAACGCCAGCGCTGATGCCAATGGTGCACACCCTATGCACCATTCAATTTCCCTATTGTCACATCCCACTTTCACTTCTATATTGGCTAAATTGAAATTAACTGCGCTGTGAGTTGACTGGGAAAAACTATTGGGTAATCCTAGCCAGCTATTGTTTATTACTGCTTCCATTTTTTATCATGACGATTTTATTTTTAGGCCTTAGAGCCACTATTTTTTACATAGGTTATGCCCTATTGGTGATCTTTTTCAGCACCACTGGCGTGGTATTTTTTAGCTTACTGCCTTATAAAATTCGCAGTAACTACATATTTCTATGGAACCGATGCACAGTCTTATGGGCAAGAATCATTTGTGGATTGAAGTTTGAGGTGATCGGCAAAGAAAACCTACCACAAGGCCAAGCCTATGTGGCACTTGCCAAGCACCAAAGCCAGTGGGAAACCTTCTTTTTACAGTACTTTTTAGCGCCAGCCAAAATTGTCTTGAAAAAAGAACTCTTAAAAATGCCAGTATTTGGCTGGGGCTTGAAATTAACAGACCCCATTGCCATTGACAGGGGCAACCCCAAAAAGGCCCTAAAGGACATTCAGCAACAAGGAGTGGCTTCCATTGAAAGTGGCATATCGGTGTTAATTTTCCCTGAGGGCACCCGTATGAACCCAGGCACCCAAGGCAAATATGCTCGCGGTGGGGCGAACATTGCCGTGGGTTCTGGTGCGGCAATTGTGCCCATCGCTCATAATGCTGGGGTATTTTGGCCTGCCGATAAATTCATTAAAAAACCCGGCACCATTACCGTCGTCATTGGCAAACCCATTGAAAGTGAAGGCACAAATAGCCGTGAACTTAACGAACTGGCCGAAAACTGGATTGAAGAAACTGTCGCCAGCTTACCCATGAAGCCTTAAACCCCTGTTACTTATATAATAAAGCCGGTACAAGTTGATTCCGGTTTTTTATGGCTCATCTATCACCACGCAATTTCTACCTTGCTCTTTAGCCTTGTATAGGCATTTATCGCTACGTGCCATAATGCTATCAGTATCATCCCCATGCTGCGCCATAGCCAAGCCAAAGCTCACAGTCACCTGCGGCACATCAGGGAAACTAAATTGTGCAATTGTTTCCCGTAACTGCTCCATTTTTTTAAAGGCTTGTTTTGCTGATGTATTAGGTAAAATAATAATAAATTCTTCGCCACCCCAGCGCCCTACAAAGTCATGTTGATCGGCACTTTCTTTTAATAGGCTGGCCAAACACTGAAGAATTTTATCTCCCGCTAGATGGCCATGGTTATCGTTAATCGCTTTAAAAAAATCAATATCCAATAACACAGCACACAAGGGTTGATTACTTTTAAGCGCTTCTGCCAACGCTTTTGGAAAAAAAGCATCCGTACGTGTGCGATTATTTAATTGCGTCAATTTATCGGTAATAGATACATTTTCTAAATTAACGTAATCTTGTTCTAATTTATCAGACAACTTATTAAACCAATAAATCAGCACGCCTAATTCATCTTTAGCATTGCGCTCCAATCGCTGACTAAAATCACTGCCCCCTAACGCCAACTCTTTCATGCGAATCACCACTTCATGCAGATTTTTTCGCGTAGAAAAAGATACAAACAACATGACCATAGTAATAAAAATCATAGACAATAAAGAAATCACCACACTCCAAAATATCATAGCATTAAGAGAGTAACTGGTTTCATTTATAATTTGTCGAAAACGAATATCAATACTTTCACGTAGGCTTTTAATTTGTAAAAGCGTGTCATTATGATAACGCTCTACATTACTAATAATGTCTTCAGTGTAACTAAAGGATTTTTCATCCATAAGAATACTTTTAGCCAGTGCACTGGCGTTTAAATAGTAATGCTGGAAATTTTCACGGGTCTTTTGTAGCTGATAAAGGTCAACAATTTCAGGGTATTTCTGTAATTTTAATAAATTACTTTCTACCCTTTGCTTAATTAAAAGTGTGCTTTTAATCCAGTTGCTTTCACCCGCCAATACCGCATCTTTGAACTTTTCCCGAAGGTCTTCAAAAAGCTGGGTGTTTTCATGAACAATTGCTAACAAAGGTAGGTAATTGTCGCGAATAGACTCAATTTTTTCACTGCTTTGTTGATGCTCTGAATAACTGTAAAAAATAAATACAAAATACAAGATTAAACTGAGAACAGGCACTAAGAGCATTTTTTGAAAAATGGTCATAAGTTTCCAAATTACAGATATAGACTAAAATTAACTTACTGTTTTGTATGTAATTTTAGCCTATATATTTGGAGTTCCCATGCCAATTAGGAGCATCGCTTACGTGACCAAGCTCCTATGCTGTCTAGTATTTGGCTACTTTGGGCTGATTTCTGGGGCTTTTGGTGAATCTTGGAAAGATCGCGTCTATGCCCATGGCTTCTACACACTAGATTTCACCTATTCAGACAGCGAACTGGGGCTGGTGAGTAACGACCGTCAGAGCCGCTCTTATGAAGATGATGCAGCAGGCCTTAATAATTCAGTATTTGGCGGACAGGTTGAGGCCTTGGTCAGTGATAACCTAAGTACCTTCTTTCAAGGAAAAGTATTTTTTAATGACGATGATGAGGCTCAATTTACCCTAGACTGGGCTTATTTAAGCTATGACTTTGGTGATGACATCACCATTAGAGGAGGTAAGTTTCTGGTACCTTTATTACAAGGCACCGAACTGAGAAGCATTAGCTACTCGCGATTATGGGCAAGGCCACTTATCCCCATAGATGGCGCCAATGGTTTTCATGAATACACAGGGCTTGAACTGCTCAAACATATACAACAAGATTCAGGCAGTTGGCAATTACAGTTATCCACCGGTAAGCCTAACCATGAAGACGAAGATGGAGAAATTGAAAGTAAAAATCTTCAGCTATTTTCTGCTCGCTACCAGGGTGAAAGCTTCTGGCTAAGAGCTGCAACCTTGCATGGTAATTACACCGTCAAAGATGGAGACGATGAAATACTCGACGATTCTGCTTCAGTATTAATGAGCAGTTTGGAAAGTGAAATCATACTGGGTCCTTATGTATTAAATATGGGCTACGCCACTAGCGATTCAGATATCACCGTGAACGGAAGTATCTATTATGCGTCGTTAGGTTATCAAATGGGGCACATTACCCCATTTATTTATACCAGTTTAAGCCGCGAACATTATGATAATTACAATGAACCACCCCCTCCGGGTTTTGATGATGGCAATGGCCCACCTTTACCTGACCCAGCACCTGAACCTCCTGAAGAAGATGATCGTATTCGTGATGGCGATTACGACATTAACAGTATGGCCATTGGCATTCGCTGGCATGCAGGAGAAGGTTATGGCTTTAAAATTCAATGGGAAAACATAGAACAAAAAAATAGTGCTGGCGTTGATACCGACGACCCGGCAAACGATGGCAACACCTTTACGATATTATTTGAAGGGGTCTTCTAATGAAAACCTTCTTCTTACTCATTTATTTATTGCTTAGCAGCCAGTGCCTAGGGCAAATGGTAGTGGTGATGGCAAAAGACGCCGACATTCAAAATTTAAATGACCAGCATGTGGCTAACATATTTTTAACTCGCACCAATCGATTTCCTAATGGTTTAAAAGCCATACCCATTGAATTAAAAAATAGCGACATACGGGCGAATTTTTATGAGGAAATATCAGGGAAAAATCCTACTCAATTAATGGCTTACTGGACCACGCTTATTTTTTCTGGAAAAGGAAAACCCCCCAAAGGGTATAACAATGTTAGCTCACTGATTTCTCGATTAGAAAATAACCTTGGTTGCATTAGTTACATATCACTGGCTCAGGTAACAGATGATTTAAAAATTGTTTATCGTTTCCCATAAGCCCAAACCCATCTATTAGATTTAAATTAAGGACCATATGTTATTCATAAATGGCTTAAGCGTATTACTACTTTACCAGCTCATGGGTGAAGTAACCGTGCGTTGGTTAGGGCTACCTGTACCAGGCCCCGTTCTGGCTATGATAATGCTTTTTATTTCGCTGGTGATCAAAGGCAGTACCCCTTCAGCTTTGCAGTCTTCTGCCAACACCATATTAAGTCATTTATCATTATTATTTATTCCCGCAGGGGTGGGCATTATGGTGCACTTTGAGCGCCTTCAAAATGAATGGCTGCCTATTAGCATTGCCGTATTACTCAGCACTGTCATTACATTGGTTTTCAGTGCAACGGTTATGCTGCTAATGAACAAAATGTTTAATTTATCAAAAAAACCGACTGAGGATATGCCACTAAATAAAAGTCTAGATCAGCTACAAAAAGAATTAATTGAAAAGGAGAGTGATCATGGCTAAAGAAGGTTTATCTGAAATTTGGGTGTATCTGTCTGCCTCTCCTTTAACGGGTTTAACCATTACCTTATTGGCCTATAGTTTTTCCCACAGAATTTATCAAGCCAGTCATAACAATCCACTTTTACACCCAGTTTTAATTTCAGCAACCCTACTGATCTCTTTTCTTTTAATTACCGACACCTCTTACCAAGATTATTTTAAAGGCAGCCAATACATACATTTTATTTTAGGCCCTGCCACAGTGGCTTTGGCGATTCCCATGTATCAGCAAATATCTAAAATCAAACAACTCTGGCTGCCCATTACCGTCACCATGATAAGCGGTGTCAGCGTGGCCGCCATTAGCTCCATACTAATTTCTAGAGTACTGGGGGCAAGTATTGAAACTCAGATGTCACTGGCCCCTAAATCGGTAACGGCACCTGTGGCCATGGGAATATCTGAAAAAATTGGTGGACTACCTTCGCTCACCGCAGCATTAGTGGTGATCACAGGTATATTAGGAGCCATACTGGGCACTAAGATTTTGCACGCTTTAAAGTTAAAAGATCACAGCATAAAGGGCATAGCCATGGGCATTACCGCCCACGGCATCGGCACAGCAAGGGCCTTTCAAGTGAGCTCTGAGATGGGGGCGTTTTCTGGCTTGGCCATGGCGTTGGCCACGTTTACCACTGCCTTTATTTTGCCGTATTTAGTAAGGTGGCTAAATTAATGATAACTATTCAGGTTTAAATTAATTAATAAGCAGCAGTACTAGTTTATTAAACCTTCCGTTTTAAGTAACCAGTATCGTATTTTTTCAATTACGATTTCTGTTTCAAATGGTTTGGTAAGAAAGTCATTCATACCTGCCTGCAAACAACTTTCTTTAGTTTCCTGCAGGGCACTGGCGGTTAATGCTAAAATAGGAATAGACTGGCTATTAGCATGGCGGGATTCACGAATGGTACGGGTGGCTTCATAACCATCCATGACAGGCATCAAGCAATCCATTAAAATAACATCAAACTCTTCATGTTTAAATTGCTCCACTGCCAAGCTACCATTGACAGCAGTACCCACTATAAAATCATTTTCTTCTAATATCACTTGTGCAATTTCAAGGTTAATTGGGGTATCTTCAACCAATAAAATTCTGGCCTTATGTCCTTCAGAACCAAATCGACTACTTTTCCATGCTATTTCTAAATCGTTATTAACCACAGTATGTTCTTTTTTCTTTTTGTTTAGTGATAACTTCACTGTAAAGTTTGATCCTACCCCAAGCTCACCCTCGGCGGTTATTACGCCGCCCATTTTTTCAGTGATGCGTTTACAAATGGTTAAGCCTAAACCTGTGCCACCATAATCTCGTGTGGTGCTAGAATCTGCCTGAGTGAATTCAGAAAATATATTTTCTATCTGTTTTTCATTAATGCCAATGCCACTATCAACCACTGAAATATCAAGCTCTATTTTATTATCGCTCTCTTCAATAATCGTTAATTGAACCTTCACTTCACCGTCATGGGTAAATTTTATTGCATTACTAATTAAATTAATAAGTACCTGTTTTAGACGTACTTCATCTACCTCCACATCCAGTGTGTTTGATTGACTGTTATGAGAAAATAGCAGCTGAATGCCCTTTTCATGACACTGCACCATAAATAGGGCAAGGCAGTGATCAATAGTGGTTAACAAATCACAAGTAATTAAATTTAGCTCCATTTTTCCAGATTCGATTTTTGAAAAGTCTAAAATATCATTAATAATTAATAGCAATTGCGTCCCTGACTGATTAATCGTATTAACATAATGACTTTGCGATCCATCCAAATTAGTAGAGCTTAATAATTCGCTCATACCAATAATACCATTTAAGGGAGTGCGAATTTCATGAGTCATGGTGGCTAAAAATTCACCTTTGGCTTTTTCTGAGCGCTGTGACTTTTCCTTTTCTAAAATAAGCTTTTCCTGTTGTGAATCAAGTGACTCCATTAACGTATTATATTGAGTGGCAAGCTTTCCTATTTCATCATTTGAATGATACCCCGTGGATATGGCCATAGATTGATGCTGCCCCTGTGCCATCACACTTACAATGCCATTAAGTGGCGCCACCACGATCCATCTAACCATTAAAAAGATTAGTACCACAGTGAAGGCCAGCAAAAAAATAATAAGTAACAAAAGATAATTAAAAAAAGGATTGAGAGATTTATCCATCACGCGACTATTCAATACAATGTGCAATACTACTTTATCAAATGATTTCTTATCCTGTGACACCAAACTAAAATGGTAGCTATAGCTAAATTTCCCACCGACTAACACCTCAAATATATTTTTTTTATTATTAACGGCCGCCTGCAATTGCTGGTTAATTACAGGGTCACTAATTTTTGATATGTGTTTATTTTTAAATTGATGCTTATTGCTGGCTAATATTTTTTTATTTTCAAACCCTAAAAGAAAAATAGTCTCTATATCTTCGTAAGAACCTAATGAATCAATTATACCAAGAATGGAAGATTGATTAGAAGTACGAATAATGGAAGAAACTGCAATTTCAGACAACTCTCTTGCTCTCTGCTGGCTTTTTTCTTTTGCCATATCGGCTGACAAAAAATAGAAAAACAACAAAAATGACAATGTCGCCCCAATTAAAATAAATAGTAGCGGGACTATTAGCTTAAATGAAATAGAACCTATACGAATCATTCTTTCACTAAATAAGGCAATAATAAGTCATTAATGTTGCTGCAACTAAATTCAATAGTATTGGCCGATGCCAACGTTTGGCAAACTTTATCGATATTTCGCTTCAGGTTATTTGATGCCAAACTCTTTTGGCTTTCCTTGGCACTCAATAACTGCAACCCACTTAATGCATCTTCAAATTCAGCGCTACTGATGCCCTCTCGGGCAGCCATAATTTCGTAAGATTCCTTTTTATTATTTTTTACATACGCAAGCGTCTTATCCCACACTTTTATAAATTTGGCAGCCCAGCGAGGTTTGTCTTGCAACACCGATGCCCGTAGCGCAATGGAGTCAATCACATCGCCGGGCAATTCGGCACTGGTTAATATTTTTTTAAATTGCTTATGCTGTTGTATCACGGTTGCATATGGCGGGTATGAAACGAAGGCATCAATTTCACGATTTAGCATGGCCTGCTCACCGGCCAGCTGTTCTACATTTAATATTTCTACATCACTTAGCTTTAAACCGTTTTTATCAAGGGCTAATGACAGAATATACATGCCCAGCGACCCTATTTCGGCACCAATTTTTTTGCCTTTTAAATCTTTCACCGACTTAATGCTATTGTGAGCCAGAATAATATCAGCCCCATTTGAATAGTCAGGGATATGCACAATAGCCAGTGGCTCCTGAGTATTGCCAGCCGCGTGTACCGCCTCAATGATGGTACTGGCTAAACCATCAGCGCGCCCTTGAATATAAACCCGCTGCACGTCAGCTAGAGAAGCCATTTCAACTAATTCTATGTTTAAGCCTGCTTGTTTAAAAAATCCCTTTGCTTGGGCAAGATGTAAAAATTCATAACCAGGCCAAGGATTAATGGCGATGCGCACCAAATTTTGATTAGGGTTGCTGCAGCCTACCAGCCAAATAGGCAGGCTTAATATTAAGCCAAGCAATGCCACAAGAGAGTTGGCTTTCATTGATTCGTCCTTGAAATATATAGGTCCCTTTAAGCTTAGTGTATGGTGAATAAAAGGCGAGAGAGCTATTAGCCAAAGAAGCTGCCAATGAACTACAACCCATGCCTAAACGGCTCGTTCTTTGTAGGCGTTAAACTTATAACACTTAAAGCTTAGAAGAAATCAGACACAATCATCAATGAGTTGGCCCTAAAGAAGTGGCCGGCATGGGACAAGCCATTAATAAACTCACAAGCCTTAAGGTTTCGTATTCGCTACTTTGCACGATGCCATCGTGTAAAACGATATCCCCACATACATCCATTACAGAGCGCTTTAACATGGGGGATAAATGCTTTAGTTTTTTAAGGGAAGTAAAGATGGCTTTGCTGTTGGCTTCTTGCTTGGTTAATAAAGTATGTGTGTTATTAGTTAATACTCTTATCATGCGTTTATGTAGAGTACACTTTTCATTTTCACTGCCCCCGGCTGCATGAATGAGACAAGATAACACTTGGTTAATGTCCTGTTCTACCACATTATATTTATTAATCGTGTGTGATGCGGGTGATATTTTACGGCTCTCAAACGAAGTTTTTAATAAGCTATATAAACATATTTCAAATATGCTTAATTCACCATCCCACTTGGCCAAAAATAAAACCTGCTCTAACAATGACTTTTTGGAAGCACCATCCAGTGTTTTTAAAATTGGAATCAATAATTCGACCAAGGGCAATGCCAAACGCTCTTGCAACCCTTGAGAAAGAAATAACAATGTTTGCAAATAGTCCTTGCAGATAGGTGCTTGTGTGACCATCCATTCTTGTTGTTCTTTTCTGATTTTAGGATCTTCATCCAACAATAAATACAAAAGCATGGTTTTGGCTTGCTCGCGACTGTGCAAAGCTTGGCGATATTCATAGGGAATTTGATCATGCAGACTCATGGCGTATATTAGGTTGTCGGCGTTAAGGGTGCCTATCACATCATGCATCTGCTGGGTGCCAGTTTGCTGAAGCTGACTTACACCACCACTGTACATGTGCATTTGCAATTGTTTCTCTTGGCGCTTTTGAGATTTTTCATGCTCGCTTCGCTGGGTTTTTCTGGCCCGAGCTTGAACACGCATTAAAAAAGTATCATCTATGGCATTAATTCGATCCTCTAAGGGAGGGTGACTGGCAAAGAAAAACGACTTTTTAGAAGGGCTAATACACATATGGCTGATTTCCTCAGCACGTGCACTGCGTAAAAATCCTTGATGAGAGTTTTCACTAATTAAATTAAGAGCTCCTGCTAAAGCGTGGGGGTTACGGGTAAACTGTACCGACGAGGCATCGGCTAGGTATTCACGCTTACGTGAAATAGACGTTCTAATTAAACGACCAAAAAAAACCCCCACATAACCGATTATAATCAGCGGTATTCCCAAGAAAATAACCGAGACATTAGAACGCCGTGTAGCACCATAGGAGTGGCTGGCGGTGGAATCTAAAGGAACTTTAAACGCTAGCTTAGAACCCAGTTCACTTATCCATAATATGCCTGCTAAAAGCACCAATAATTTAATATTAATGCGATTATCACCATGGAGTATGTGACTAAATTCATGGCCCACCACAGCTTGCAGTTGATCGCGATTCATATTTATTAATAAACCACGGGTAACGACTAATGCACTGTCAGAAAACTCATAACCTGCCACAAAGGCATTAATACTGGATTCATGATCTAACACATAAATACCTGGCGGGGTAATCCCCGCTGCAATGGCCATTTCTTCTACCACATTAATAAGACGTTGTTCTTTATCATCATTAGACGCAAACCCTAAAGAACGAGCCCCCATGTGGATAGCCAAGCCATTGCCCCCTTTACGCAGTTCAGACCAACGCCTAAGACAACCAAGGCTTATGAGACCAATACACAGTAAAGATGTCAAAACGCCCGTTACACTCACTTGCCAACTAAAGAAATTCTGAAAAGACAATTCACTTAGCTGGGAGCTAGGTGCTTGATCAGCAGTGAAAATATGTAACAGGCCATACACCACGCCATCCACACATAATACGATGGCCACACACACGAATAAAAATAAAAAAAGCAGCCGACGACTGGCTGCTTTGGCTTGTACTTGATGCTCGAAAAAATCCATATTAAATGGTCACTACTTTAAATATTTTAACTTAACCAAAATTCACTTTAACCGGCTTTGTGATGTCTTTGTCTTTAAATTTCAGCAAGGTGGCTTCTTTAAAGGCAAAGTTATTAGCAATGAAATTACTGGGGAATTGCTCGCGATAAGTGTTGTAGCTCATCACGGCATCGTTAAAGGCCTGACGGGCATAACCAATGCGATTCTCGGTAGAGCTTAACTCTTCCATTAATTGCTGAAATTGCGTATCGGCTTTTAAATCAGGGTAAGACTCACTCAGTGCAAACAGCTTACTCATCATGCCGCCTAACGCTTCTTCGGCACCGTTTAAGGCGCTTACATCTAACTGACCTTTTTCATTTTGTAATCCCTTCAGGATAGCACTGGCTTCGTTACGAGCTGTAATCACCGCTTCAAGAGTTTCACGTTCGTGTTTGGCATAACCTTTAGCGGTTTCTACCAAATTGGGAATAAGGTCATAACGGCGCTGCATTTGAATATCAATTTGAGAAAATGCGTTTTTATGACGATTTCGCAGCGTCACCAATCGGTTAAACATGCTGATGATATACAACACAAAGGCAATGATAACCGCCCAAATGATGATGTCGTTACTCATGGTTATTATCCTTATTAATCGGGCCTAGTAATGGGTTAACTCTATTAATGGCAGCTTAGCATGGCTGGTTTTGACGGGGTAGGTTGAGGGCTTATTTTTGCGTAGTGGCTGCTTGTATTTGATTTTGGATTAGCCTGCCTGCAGCATAGTTTATGCGAATTTTCCTTTCTGGCAGCCCTTTCGCACAAGGCTCTGGTATTCTTCTTCACCCTGTATTCAAGTCTCGCACTTTGGGTCTTTAGCAATTGACCCCGTACTGCCAGTACTATCAAGGCTCTATATTCAAAATGTGCACACCTACATTAATTTTGCCAAGTAAATTCAACTCAGAACCACACTTCAGCCTTTGGGATAGCCTTAATCACTAAGCCTTAATCATTAAATACGCACGAACGTGAAAGCCCTCGTAACCGAAAAAAAACAGGTGAGTAATTCCACCAAAAAAACAAAAATGTCAAACTAAATTCCTTATTACCTTCAAACATTTAAAAATAGATAAATTTAATTTCTCGCAACCAACAAACAATACAGATCTTTCTACCAACAAACGTTTCAACCATTGATTTATATGTGAAGAGAGCATTAAACTTGCAAAATATAAGCACTCACAAGCCAAACATAAAAAACAGGGGTAGAGCATGCAAACAGTTACCCCATTTCAATATATGGCCAAATACAAACTAAGATTAAATCATCAGAAACCTGAAGCAATCGAGCTATTTTCCGGTAGTGAGCTAGCTTGTTCTTTAGGTTTATTTTTAAAATTATATCTAGGTATATTTAGTCAAATATCATTATGCTATTTAAAGCGCTTTTCCGTCACTATTGTTTTGAAAGTGTTAAATTCACTCAGAACAATAATTATTATTAAGCAAACACCAATTAAACGCTTAATAATTCAACTTACAAAGTACCCTTCTATCCAGTTTACAAAGTGGGCGCACACCAGATATACCAAAAAAAACTTTCTACAATGCCTCACTAATCGAGGCACTAAGTGCAAAGCCTTTAATAGAAGCTTCGTTGCCCCCCTATACCATTTACTCAATCGCCATACATCTACTTTATTTAATCAAAACAAGTTTGGTGTAGACGTAACGATTTCCTGGTTTAAATCCAGAGTCTATAAGACCCTTTAAAATGACAGAATTCATATCCACAGCCCTCTTAGAAAACCTAGTAAACACATTTACCAAACCCATCAAGGAGCAGCTAGCCCAAAAAAATACTGACCAATTAGACACGATGAAAAGTTCTTTGGATCTTTGTTTTACTAGGTATCTGGAGCGCTATTATAAAAAATATTCAAAGACAAAAACCTTACTATATAAAGACCAACCAGTAGATATCAAAAAACTCTACATTCAAACAGATTTTAGAATTAACGATATTAATATCTCTGAAAAGCAGTTTTTTGAAATACTATTTGAAAGAAAGAGAATAGTAATAACAGGGTCAGCAGGGGTTGGAAAATCTACTTTTTGTAAAAGTCTTTTTCTGGAAACTATAGAAAAAGATATCGGTATCTTTCCAATTTTTGTTGAGTTAAGACATTTAAATGAAGAAAAAAAACTATCATTACAGGAGTACATAACCAACACCCTTGTTGAAATGGACTCAAGATTCACTAAAGAGCAACTAGAAAATTCACTAAAACTTGGAAAAACACTTATTATTCTTGATGGATTCGATGAAATTAGCGCATTAACTAAGGATAAATATGAAAAAGAAATAATTAGAATGTCGAATAAGTATAACAATGTTTTATTTATTATCGCTAGCAGACCAGATGAAAGATTTAGTGCATGGGATGAATTCTCAACACTTAAGGTACAACCTCTAGATAAAGAAAAAGCACTAAGCCTGATACTTAAACTTGATTGCAATATAAAAATAAAACGTGAATTTTTAGATGAATTAAATAATGAGTTATTTTACAAACACGAAAGTTTCTCATCCACTCCACTTTTATTAACAATAATGCTATTAACTTTCGAACAAACACCCAACATACAAAATAAAATTCATCTTTTTTACGAGCAAGCTTTTCTAACCCTATTCAACAAACACGATTCAACCAAGAGCCTCTACAATCGAAACCTCAATACAAACCTGCCTCTGGATGACTTCAAGAAAATACTATCGTCATTTTGCATTATATCTTATTCAGAAAAAAAGTATTTTTTCACAGAAAATGAAATCCTTAATTATTTAGAAAAATCTAAGAAACTGTTATCCATAAAGTATAATTCAGGGGATTATTTCTCTGATTTACTGGACGGAGTTTGCATCCTTAAAAGAGATGGCCTAGGGTATTCATTTAGACACAAGTCATTTCAAGAGTATTTCTCTGCTCTTTTTATAACAAATTTCATATCAGATAAAAGCTATGACCTGATAGAAAATATTACATATAACAACACAACAGACAGTGTTATCAGCATGGCCTACGAAATAAATAAGGACTTTATTGAAAACAAATGGATCATGCCAAAACTACAGGATTTGGATAAAAAATTCGGAGGAACGCTAAACAAAAGATATGGGAAATTAGAAGTCCTTTCTCATTATTTTAATTATATTGTATTGACTAATTATAGCAAAAAGAATGAAGCTAACTACATCCCTGAAGTTGGTTTTTCAGGAGAAGGAGCCAACCTAACTGATCTCCAAGTAATATGGAAAATTTCTTCACTATATAGAAATGAGGACGACTTCTCTGCTATTTCGAAAAACAATGAAAACAGAAAAAACAAAGATGCTTTCTCTGAAATCTACTATGACAATATACATATATTTTCAGAAGAAAATAATCGTCTTGATATCCGAAAATTTAATGAATTGAGTGATAAAACCAAGAATTTGTTGAACTCAAATTTTTCTACCACTGTGGTGGGGCACATTATATTTCTATTAAAAAAACATCAAGACTTGCTTCGTAATAATGAATCCAAAAGAACAGATATACATTCTATTTTAAGCATTTAGTGAAGCTATTAGTTGAAAGTATCTTACAGAACATACTAAAAGAAGGTAACGGTAGCTCTTTGCTATCATATAGGCAAAGGCCTGAGAAACCTCTGCAATAAGAAGATTAGTCAAAAATAGCGGGCAATCCCAGAAAAGAATATCTCACTTACACTGATGCGCACTGCAGCCATAAATCTAATAGCAAGTCGCACACCGTACTCATCACCGTCTCAAACTGTCACAATTCGGCTCATCACTCCTCTTTGATATGGGTATAATTCCATTAACCGTAAAGCCTATGAGCACCTACTTGCCATGACTCACCCTAGCCGACCAGATCCATACCGTTTAATGGTAATCGAAGACGATTTTGAGTTAGCCTCATTAATTGGCGATTACCTTAGCAAGCATGGCTTTGTAGTGGAGATCGTTGCTGACGGTGCACAGGCCGCTAAAGCCATAGTGGCGCAACAACCCGACTTTGTATTACTGGATATTATGCTACCAAGCATGACCGGCATGGAGGTATGTAAGCAGGTGCGGCCCCATTACACAGGGCCCATTATTATGCTTACCGCTTTAGATGAAGATATGGACCAAATGTTAGGGCTAGAATTGGGGGCCGATGATTATATTATTAAGCCTGTGCAACCGCGCTTGTTGCTGTCTCGTATTCGGGCTTTATTACGCCGCGTACAAACGCCTTTATCCAGCACTCTGCTCTCGACCCCCATGGGCGAGCCGTACAAGGATAATAATACAGACACTGTTCAAGTGGCTGAACTTACCATTAGTTTAAGAGACCGCATCGTTAGGCAGCATGGTACACAGCTTGAGCTGACCACTGCCGAATTTGAATTATTACTGATGTTGGCCAAAGAAGCTGGGCAAGTGGTATCACGGGATCTTATTATTAAACAGTTACGCGGTTTAGATTACGACGGCCTAGACCGCTCCATTGACCGGCGTATTTCTAGGCTTAGAAAAAAGCTTGAGGTTCCCAATCAACAAGCAAAAATAAAAACCATAAGAGGCAAGGGGTACCAGCTTTGTTTAAATTAATACTGCACATTCAAGCCACTTTAAAAAGAGAATTTTAATTATGATCAAAGCCTTAACGCGTTTAACGCTGGTGATCATTATTCCGATTTTGCTATTAATCTATGTGCAATCTTATAACCCCATTCAGTTAATTCGCAACGAAGTAACTAAACAGTATTTTGTTGAGAGTTATCGCGGCACTTTTTATTTAATTAATGAAGCCCTTAATAACCATCCAGAGTCTCAATGGCCAGATCAATTTAAACTCATTGCTGCACAATTTGGCCTGCCCATTAAGTTTATTCAATTAAAAGACACGCATTATGATGAGACTGAAATCAGGCAATTAAATAATCAAGAGTTCATTTATTCAGAAGGAGAGCCCACAGTATTAAGCCAAAAAATTGCCGATACTTCATGGGTTATGGAAATGGATTTGGGGCAAACTCGTCAGGCTAAAATCCTTCAACAAACCCAGGGCACTATCTATTTAATTGAGCAAAGATTGCGCCTTGCACCTCCGCAAGAATGGCCTGTCATAATAAAAGAAATGGCCACCCGATTTGGAGTGCCGTTAGTCATTAACCCAACAGATCAATCATTGCTCACAAAAAAGCAGTTAATGGAAATGAGCCATCACAACGGCACCTTAATTATTGTTGAAGAACAAGGAGACACCACTCATCGCCGCCTCTTGAATAGTGATTGGATTCTCTCGGCAGGGCCCATCTCAGATGGGCCCGCTAACACTTACATGATATTAGGGGTATTGCTGATTTTTATGCTGGTGATTGTATTGGGCTTATTGTCTTGGCTTATGCCTTTATGGCGGGATCTAAAAGCTCTAGACCATAAGGCATTGCAGTTTGGTAAAGGGCAACTTGATAGCCGCATTCAATTTAAAAATAGTTCGGCCATCAAAAGATTAGGAAGTTCGTTCAATATTATGGCCAACAACATTCAAAAACTGATTCACTCAAATCAGCAATTAACCAATTCTGTGGCTCACGATTTAAGAACCCCTTTGGCACGGCTAAAATTTGCCCTTGAAATATTAGAAACCGAAGAGTGCAGTAAAGAAGAAAAAATACGTTACCAAACAAGCATTCATTCAAGTATTGACTCACTAGATTACCTAATTAACCAAACTCTCATTCATGCCCGCTACAGCCGTGCCGCGGATATTAGGCATTTCACCATAAGTAATATTGCATCCGTTATTACCGACGAATTTGAGCAACAAAGCCGCCACCATAAAGGCATTCAGTTTTCTTTACATATCGATGATGACCTTGCCACCACCGAGCAACTGGCCGACCCACGAGCCATTACCCGCGCCTTAAGTAATTTATTAAGCAATGCCAAACGCTTTGCCAAACATAAAATACAGGTTTCGCTCACCACTCATAACAAGCGTTATTTTATCGTAGTAGAAGATGATGGCCCAGGTATAAACAATCAAGAGCAAGAGAATATTTTTCAACCTTTTTCGCAAATAAACAATGATGAACGCAGCGCAGAACTTGGCCACGGTTTAGGCTTAGCCATCGTGTATCAAATTGCTTTATGGCATAAGGGGCAAACAAGTGTTGGTCGCTCTTCATTGGGTGGAGCCAAATTTGAACTCAGTTGGCCCATGGAATAATAAAAAATAACCGCCCTACCCATTGCGACTAAACGGCTTTAATAATTATCCAAAATGATTAAAGCCCCGTCACACACTGTCCACAAACTGCCACAGATTCTTGCCTCGGTTTTTCCTATTATTCCCCTAACCAAACGCCCACGGCGTAAGGACATTTTTTATTCATTAATAGAGACAAGGCTATGAAACTATTACCGATTTTCTTATTGGCTTCATCCAGTGGTTTTCTGGGGCTGGCACAAGTTCAAGCACAAGATCTATCAGTGGCTGGTACAGTGGGCACCCAAGGTCTGGGGGTAAGCTTTAATGCTGGTTCAGACTTAACCTTCATTGAAAATGATCAAATACAATGGCATTTTTCATTAAGCGGTTACGGAATTGATGATGCCGAAGATATAAAAGTTCATAAAAATGACTATGAAGCAGATGTAAAAAACGGATCAGCTCAAGCGGGTTTAAACTGGTACCCCATCAGCCAAAAATCCATGAAAGGGTTATTCCTATCCGCGGGGGCTATTTATTTTGACTATGAATTAGACGGCACCACCGAGGATGATCAAACCATTCATATAGGCGATATCGCCTTAACTTCTAAACAAGGGGTGCAATTAAAAACCGATATTGAACATACTTCCATGGCCCCTTATTTCGGTATTGGTTGGGGAAATCGCCTAAATGGTGAAGCGGGATTTTCATATAGAGCAGAGGTGGGAGCGTTTGTGGCACTGAGCAGCGCACAAGTGGATGTTGAACTGGTTAATCATAATGGAGAGGTGAGCGACGTTGATTTGGAAAAAGAGCGGCTGGATATTTTGGATGAACAAGAATATGTGAAGGTGTTTGCCCAATTAGATATTGGTTATCAGTTTTAGTTTTTCTTTTTTTTGGAGGGGGGAATTTGGTTTTG
>OJBM01000054.1_pt1 | contig 68052 bp, 54 predicted proteins | sample 1591061 | NCBI WGS metagenome assembly OJBM01 (sample SAMN05416872, study PRJEB24817) | seawater metagenome | isolation source: Sea water | place: Canada:Atlantic | collected 2013-11
TCTCACATATACTTTTATTTGTGCTTTGCTAAACTAGCGCAAATTTTTTCAGTGAAACGCTTATGTCATCCACTACTCATGAAACATTTCCTCGTGCCGGCTTTAGACGCCGTATGGCCTCATGGCTATATGATGGCCTAGTTGCCATTGCCGTTTACATGACCGCAGGAGCCGCATCATTTTTAATTATTTCATTGTTGGTGCGTTTCGGCGCTTTTGATTACCAAGGTTATGAGCATTTAAGCGATACCATTACGCATACGCCTTGGCTGTTATGGCCAAATGAACTTTGGAAGCTTAGTTGGGTGTCATTTTTCTTTGTTTGGTTTTGGTCTAAAAGTGGTCAAACATTAGGTATGAAAGCATGGCGATTAAGAGTACAAAATCAAGACGGCACTAGAATAGCTAAAATCACGGCAATTAAACGCTTGTTACCTACGTTGCTAGGTTTAGGTAATTTTACCGTGTTATTTGATAGAAAAAACAAGTTAAGTTTACAAGACCGTTTAACGGATACCGAAGTGGTATTACTGACGTTAGAGGAAAATCGCGGCAGATTATAATATGCCAAACGCTAAACTATTTTAGACGATACTCTCGAGAAAAGTAATTTAGCGTCGATTGCATCATTAAAACGTGCAGCTAACTGGCGCGTTTTTTCAGAAAATAAAGTGCCACGGCAACAAATATTATACTGGGCATAAAGGCGCCGAAAATAGCTGGCAGCTGATATACCAAACTCAACGACCCCAATACTTCGTTTATAACGAAAAACAATATTCCTGTTGCCACACCCATCATTATTCTTGCGCCCATAGACACCGAGCGTAATGGACCAAAAATAAATGATAACGCCACTAATAACATCACAGCTAAGGTCATGGGTTGAGCAATTTTACGCCAAAAGGCCAATAAGTAACGGCTTGGGTCTTGTTTGTTTGCTTCCAAATAACCTAGATATTCATTTAAACCTCGTAAGGATAAAGATTCAGGCTTAACGGTTACTACTCCTAGCTTGTCTGGCGTTAATGTTGACGTCCACGACATAATGGGCTGACTTTCTTTTGTTACTTTCTGTTCCGTGATGCTTGTTTCTACGACATCACGTAGTTGCCACGCTTCCTTTTGATATACAGCGCTTTTCGCTGAAACCCAACTCGATAATTTGAGTTGTTCATTAAAGCGATAGATTTGAATATTCTTTAATGATCCTTGATCTTGCACTTCACCAATATGCACAAAGTAATCGCCATCTTTCGCCCAGGTACCACCCGTTGACGAAATTAAGCTGCCGCCAGAAATAGCCTGCGCACGCACTTGTCTTGCTGCTGCTTCACCTTGGGGTGCCAACCATTCACCAACCGCCATGCTAACAACGATCAAGAGTAATGCGGATTTCATCACTGATTTAATAATATCGAGACGAGACAAGCCAGCGGCTTGCATTACCACCAGCTCACTATTACTCGCCATCATACCCATACCAATTAAACCACCGATAAGTGCTGACATAGGAAAAAACAATGAAACATCTTGTGGTATCGCATAAAGCACATAAAGTGCTGCATGTGCTAGATCATAATTACCTTTGCCAACTGACTTCATTTGCTCAACAAACTTAATAATACCGCTTAAGCTGACAAATACCGCTAGGGTTAAAAATGTCGTAGAAGCAATAACACGACCTATGTAAAGATCTAAAATACGCATTATGTTGTTGCCCCTTTATTCGCTTTTTTCGGCAACATTGCTTGTAATTTCTTACCGCCTTTTCGACCTTTAGCTAATAAGCTAAAGCCTAATATCAGTACAATGAAATGCACTGGCCATAAACCGACTACCTGCGGTACTGTTCCTTTTTCGATGCCTGAACGAATAGCGGTTAACAATAAAAAGTAGCTCAAAAATAGCAGTAAAGCTGGTAGCATTTTACCAAATTTACCTTGGCGCGGATTTACGACACTTAATGGCACTGCCACTAATGTCATAATGATACAGGCTAACGGAAAGGCAATACGCCATTGGCTTTCTGCACTCACTTCAGGGGTTTGTTCTTTATAAAGTTCAGCAGTTGGAATTGCGCTAAGCTTACGCCTTTTATGAGCAACTTTTTGGTCTTGAATCTGAATGTAATATTTATCAAAAGCCACTTGGCGAAATTGTTTATTTTCAATGTCGTTTTGGTAACGTGTACCTTCAGACAATATTAAGCGTTGTGTACCGCTTTCATCTTCAACGACTTGGCCGTTTTGTGCGTACACTAAGCTTGAGTCAATAACGCTAGAATTGGGTTTATCTTTATCTGGCAACTGAGCAACAAACACCTTTTCAAAGGTGTTGTCTTCGCGGTTTTTATCATGAATAAATACCACGGCTTTTTTATTGCCTGTGGTTTGAAAGCGACCAGCAATAAGCGAGCTTAAGCCTGAGTCTGCCGCTATTTGTTCTTTAATTTGATATTCATATTCGCTCGCCATTGGCGATAAATACAAGGTAAAAACACCGGTAATCATCGCGGTTACAAAACCTAAAATTAAGGTCACGCGCACCACGTACCATTCACTAACACCACAGGCGTGTAGTACTGTCATTTCGTTATCAGCATAAATGCGGCCATAGGCCAATAGCACGCCAAGGAAAAAGCTTAATGGTAGAATCATTCCAGCGAGATCAGGTATTTTCAAAGCAATGAACGTCATCACTAAATGACCCGGAATACCACCTTCTGAAGCGTCATCAAGCACGCGTACGAATTTATTGCTGATAAATATCGTCATAATGACGAGAAATACCGCAAGTTCGGTTTTAGCAACTTCTTTAAGCAAATAACGAAATATAATCACAAAGTGATCCTATAAAAACTTTCTATAAAACATGGTTTTTTTCTGACATACAGGCATTTTTTCAGTAAACTTGTTATTTTCAGCAGTAATTAAAATATAAGCTTCTCGGGTAATGCTGTGCAATCCGGCTATAATTATAGCCTTTAGCCGAATAGATTTAAAAGTAAGCTTAGCGATTATTTACTGTTTTTAGCAAGTTAAATAGTATAATTTCAATAAAATATACGCATTTGAGTCAAAATTAGGAGACCTCATGGAGTTCAGTGTAAAAAGTGGCAGTCCGGAAAAACAACGCAGCGCCTGTATTGTCGTGGGTGTTTTCGAGCCACGTCGTTTGTCGGCAATCGCTGAGCAACTAGACGAAATCAGTGAAGGCTATATTAGCAATTTACTACGTCGCGGCGACCTTGAAGGCAAATCTGGGCAAATGCTGTTGTTGCATCACGTACCAAATATCCTTAGCGAACGCGTATTATTAGTTGGCTGTGGTAAAGAACGTGAATTAGACGAACGCCAATATCGCCAAATTATCAGCAAAACAATTAATACCTTAAATGAAACAGGTTCAATGGAAGCAGTATGTTTCTTATCTGAATTGCATGTTAAAGGTCGCGATACTTATTGGAAAGTGCGTCAAGCTATCGAAGCAACGCAAGACTGTTTATACAGTTTTAACAGTTTAAAAACACGTAAAGAAGAGCCACGTCGCCCGTTACGTAAAATTGTTTTTAATGTACCTACTCGTCGTGAGTTACCGATTGGTGAACGCGCGATTAGCCATGGTTTAGCTGTTTCTGAAGGTATTACTACCTGTAAGAATGTTGCTAACATGCCGCCAAATATTTGTAACCCTGCTTATTTAGCTGAACAAGCACAAATTCTTGATAACGATTACGATAACGTAACGACTCAAGTAGTTAACGAAAAAGAAATGGAAGAACTCGGCATGGGCTCATATTTAGCCGTCGGCCGTGGTTCAGTAAATGAGTCGTTAATGAGCATTATCAAATATAATGGCGCTGGTGATGATTCAAAACCATTGGTATTAGTTGGTAAAGGTTTAACTTTTGACAGTGGTGGTATTTCATTAAAGCCAGGCGCTGGAATGGATGAAATGAAATATGACATGGGCGGTGCTGCCGGTGTTTTAGGTGCTATGCACTCACTTGCAGAATTGAACTTACCGATTAATGTTATTGGCGTTTTAGCTGGCTGTGAAAACATGCCAAGCAGCAACGCATATCGTCCGGGTGATATTTTAACGACTATGTCTGGTCAAACGGTTGAAGTATTAAATACTGATGCCGAAGGCCGTTTAGTATTGTGTGACGCATTAACTTATGTTGAACGCTTTGACCCTGAGCTTGTTATCGATGTTGCTACCTTAACCGGTGCTTGTGTTGTTGCTTTAGGCGCACATGCAACGGGCTTACTAAGTAGCCATAACCCACTGGCCCATGAGTTATTAAATGCTTCTGAGCAAAGTGGTGACCGCGCTTGGCGTATGCCGTTATGGGATGACTATCAAGATCAACTTGAAAGCCCATTTGCTGACTTTACCAACTTAGGTGGTAAAGAAGCAGGTACTATTACCGCAGCTTGTTTCTTATCTAAGTTTACCAAAAAATATAATTGGGCACATTTAGATATTGCCGGTACAGCATGGCGTAGTGGTAAGAACAAAGGTTCTACAGGCCGCCCAGTAAGTATGTTAACGCAATTTTTATTGAATCGTTCTGGCGCTGAGCAAGGCGAATAGTTCTCACTGAATTACTACGCGGAATAAAGTCATGCAAACCCAAGCAATGTTCTACAGTATTGAAGAACAAAGTAAGATAGCAGATGTATCTGATGAACAGTTACATCTGCATTATGCTTGTTTGCAAGCTGCATACTTTTATCGCCAAAATCAGCGGGTATTTATTTATACCCAAGATCAAGAAAGTGCTCATAACATAGATGAAATGTTGTGGGCCTTTGATCCGACAAGTTTTGTGCCACACAACCTGATTGGTGAAGGTCCAAAACAAGGTGCTGCTGTTGAAATTAGCTGGCAAGCACCAACTAACCGCCGAGCGGTTTTAATTAATTTAACTAGCGATGTACCCAACTTTGCTAACCAATTTTCGCATCTGATAGATTTTGTGCCTGCTGATGAAACGCTAAAAGAACAAGCTCGAAACCGTTTTCGTACTTGTCGCCAATGGAATTTCAACGTAGCTCACCAAGTTGCTAGCGCACCACAACCTATCGATACAACCAGTTAAAAATCTTCTGACGGAAAATCTGATGGAAAAAACATTTACCCCCGCAAATATTGAACAATCCCTGTATAAAAGCTGGGAAGAACAAGGTTACTTTAGCCCAACTGGCGAAGGCGACAGCTACAGCATTGCAATACCACCACCGAATGTCACCGGTAGTTTGCATATGGGGCATGCTTTTCAACAAACCATTATGGATACCTTAATTCGTTACCAACGTATGCAGGGTAAAAATACCTTATGGCAAACAGGTTGCGATCATGCAGGTATCGCAACTCAAATGGTAGTAGAGCGTAAAATTGCCGCAGAAGAAGATAAAACTCGCCATGACTACGGTCGTGAAGGCTTTATCGATAAAATTTGGGAGTGGAAAGAAGAGTCTGGCGGCACTATCGGTAAGCAAATGCGTCGTTTAGGCAACTCTATTGATTGGTCTCGCGAACGTTTCACCATGGATGACGGTATGTCTGAAGCGGTACAAGAAGTTTTTGTCCGTCTATTTGAAGATGATCTAATTTACCGTGGTAAACGTCTAGTAAACTGGGATCCTAAATTCCACACCGCTATTTCTGATTTAGAAGTAGAAAACAAAGACAAAAAAGGCCACATGTGGCACTTGCGTTATCCATTAGCTGACGGCGCGAAAACAGCTGAAGGCCTTGATTATTTAGTAGTAGCAACCACACGACCTGAAACCATGTTAGGTGATACCGGTGTTGCTGTTAACCCTGAAGATCCTCGTTATAAAGATTTAATTGGTAAACAAGTTTTATTACCATTAGTAAATCGTTTAATTCCCATTGTTGGCGATGATCACGCTGATATGGAAAAAGGCACAGGTTGCGTAAAAATTACCCCTGCGCATGATTTCAACGATAATGAAGTTGGCAAACGTCATGCTCTGCCACAAATCAATATTTTAAACAAAGACGCGGCAATTTTAGCAAGCGCCGAGGTTTATGATACTAAAGGCGAAGTATCAACAGCTTATAGTACTGAATTACCTAGCGAATTCGCAGGCATGGACCGTTTCGTTGCTCGTAAAGCTATTGTTGCTAAATTCGATGAACTTGGCTTATTAGTTGAAGTAAAAGATCATGATTTAGTTGCCCCTTATGGCGACAGATCAGGTGTGATCATTGAGCCACTATTAACGGATCAGTGGTATGTTCGTGTTGAAAAATTAGCAGGCCCCGCTGTTGACGCAGTAAAAGATGGTCAAATAGAATTTGTGCCTAAACAATACGAAAACTTGTACTTCTCTTGGATGAAAGACGTGCAAGATTGGTGTATTTCACGACAACTTTGGTGGGGACATCGTATCCCTGCATGGTATGACGAAAACGAAAAGGTTTATGTTGGCCGTACAGAAGAAGAAGTACGCGCAAACAATGACATTCCTGCGGATATGAAGTTACGCCAAGACGATGATGTACTTGATACTTGGTTCTCATCCGCTTTATGGACTTTCTCAACACTAGGTTGGCCAAAAGAGACTGAAGATTTAAAAACCTTCCACCCGACTGATGTATTGGTAACAGGTTTTGATATTATTTTCTTCTGGGTTGCTCGTATGATCATGATGACCATGCATTTCAACAAAGATGAAAACGGTAAAGCACAAATACCGTTTAAGAAAATCTACATGACCGGCCTTATTCGCGATGAAAATGGCGATAAAATGAGTAAATCAAAAGGTAATGTTGTTGATCCATTAGACATGATTGATGGCATTTCTTTAGAAGACTTATTAGAGAAACGCACTGGTAACATGATGCAGCCTAAACTTGCCGCTAAAATTACCAAGCTAACTAAGAAAGAATACCCTGAAGGTATTGAAGCTCATGGTACTGACGCCTTACGTTTTACATTAACTTCTGTTGCTACTACAGGTCGTGACATTAGCTGGGATATGAAACGTCTTGAAGGCTACCGTAACTTCACCAACAAATTATGGAACGCTAGCCGTTACGTAATGATGAACACTGAAGAGTTTGACTGCGGTGCTACTGGCGGTGAAATGGAGTTATCATTAGCAGATCGTTGGATAATAGGTCAGTTTGAACAAACGGTTAAAACTGTACATGAAGCATTTGACTCTTTCCGCTTTGACCTTGCCTCACAAGCATTGTATGAATTCACCTGGAATCAATTCTGTGATTGGTACTTAGAGTTAACCAAACCGGTATTGTTTAAAGGCAATGAGGTGCAGCAACGTGCAACACGCCATACGTTAGTAAATGTATTAGAAGGCTTATTGCGTTTAATGCACCCTATCATGCCGTTTATTACTGAAACTATTTGGCAGCGCGTACAGCCATTGAGTAACTTTAATAAAAGTGGTGATTCAATTATGGTGCAAGCCTTCCCGCAATTTAACGAAAGTAATTGTGATCAGCAAGCCATTGATGATTTAGAGTGGGTAAAACAGTTCATCGTCGCTATTCGTAATATTCGCGGCGAAATGGATATTTCACCAAGTAAACCATTACCAGTACTGCTGAAAAACGTAAATGCAGATGATCAACGTCGTTTATCAAACAACGAACAATTCATTAGTACTTTAGCTAAATTAGAAAGTATTGAAGTGTTAGCAAATGATGATAACGGTCCTGCCTCAGCAACCGCTGTGGTTGGTGATTTATCAGTGCTAATACCAATGGCTGGTTTAATTGATAAAGATGCTGAGCTAGCGAGATTAGATAAAGCAATTGAAAAGCTAACCAAAGACGCAGACCGTGTTCGAGGTAAGCTTAGTAATGAAAAATTTGTTGATAAAGCACCTGAAGCGGTTATCAATAAAGAAAAAGCTAAGTTAGCAGAAGCAGAGTCAACATTAGCTAAAATGGTTGACCAGAAAGCTCAAATAGCTGAAATGTAAGCCATTCATTTTTAGTCACTATAAAAGCCAGCATTATCGCTGGCTTTTTTTTGTCATAAAAAAGTAATGTAATCTTCATTTTTTTTAGAGATTCCTAAATTCTAATGTGTTAATATCTTTTTGCGTTGAGTTTTTGCGTTTCGGGATAAGGAGAGGTTTTAAGTCAATAGACTTTTAATCAGCCTAGACGCTTTAATATGTGTTACTGGAAACCTTTCTCTGCCTGTGCTTTATAGGTGGGGGGCATTTACTCCGTATATGGCCGTTTTGGCTAAACTTTAATTTTTGATCTGCGAGAAATGTTAGTATGTCTGATACAGTAACTGGTAAAGTAAAATTTTTTAACGAATCTAAAGGCTTCGGTTTCATCGAGCAAGAAAACGGCGCTGACGTTTTTGTTCACTTTAGTGCAATCTCTGGTGACGGTTTCCGTACTTTGACTGATGGTCAAGCCGTAACTTTCAGCGTAAAACAAGGCCAAAAAGGTCCTGAAGCTGAAAACGTAGTTGCATCTTAATCTAAAGTGCAAACTTCTCTTTAGCCTCTTCCATATAGAAAATGCTAAAGATTAAATAAAAAAACGAAACTTATGTTTCGTTTTTTTGTTTCTATCGCTAGTAAAACTTTCTCTTTTACTAGCGATTCATTACTTAATCTTAACCCATTCTACAATTACTTATTAATGTGTGGCTCAATTAAATCCACCATTGCAGCAATATGCATATCATCGTCATTTAGCGCTGGAATATAATGGTACTGTTCGCCACCTGCAGCAATAAATACTTCTTTATTTTCATGTACTAGTTCTTCTAATGTTTCTAAACAATCAGCACTAAACGCTGGGCTTATGATTGCCACATGGTTATTACCTGCTTGCGCCAAGCTTGCTAGTGTTTCATCTGTATATGGTTTAAGCCACTCAGCCTTACCAAAACGTGATTGAAAGGTCATGACATAATCATCTTTATCAAAGCCAAGCTCTTCAACCACTAAACGCGTAGTTTTGTGACTAAAACAATAATATGGGTCGCCCTGCTCTAAAAAGTACTTTGGCATACCATGATAAGAGAAAACTAACTTGTCAGGCTTACCGTGCGCATTAATATGATTACTAATACTGGCTGCTAATGCCTTTATGTATAGCGGTTGATCATGGTAACCACTTTGAAAGTGAATGCTTGGGATCCAGCGCCAAGTTTTAATTTTATTAAATACCGCATCAAATGTTGAACCCGTTGTTGGCCCGCCGTATTGCGGATATAAAGGCAACACAACAATATTATTAACACCGTTTTCCTGAAAATTTTCTAAGGCATTATCTATCGACGGGTTTCCATAGCGCATAGCCACATCAACCATGACTTTATCGCCATATTTTTCAGTCAGTATTTTCTCAACTTTTGCTTTTTGCTGCTTACTAATTACTAACAGTGGCGAACCTTGTTCGGTCCAAATACTCTCGTATAATTTAGCTGACTTTTTAGGTCTAACACGTAAAATAATGCCGTGTAATATCACTAGCCAAATTAAACGCGGTATTTCTACTACACGAGGATCAGAGAGGAACTCACGTAAGTATTTTCGCAGTGCACTAGCGGTTGGGCTATCAGGCGTGCCTAGGTTAGTTAGTAGCACACCAGTTTTTGCGGTGAAGTCATGAATTTTTTTACTTTTTCCAGCGTACCTAGACATAAATTATCTCTATAAAATAGCGTTAACAGCGTTAACGAAAACTTCAGAATCAGGAGTTACTTTACTATTGAAATGCTTCACGGTTTTACCATCAGCACTGACTAAATATTTATAAAAGTTCCATTTTGGCGCAGTAGTTTTATCGGCTAATTTCTTAAAAATAGGATGTGCGTTGCTGCCCCATACATGCACAGGCGACAACATATTGAATGTTACGCCATAATTTACAAAGCAAATGTCGGCAGTATCTTTTTCATTATCTTCTTCTTGAAAAAAATCATCTGAAGGAAAGCCGATAACCACTAAGCCCTTGTCTTTATATTCTTTGTGCAATGCTTCAAGTGCGGTAAATTGCGGTGTAAAACCACAATGGCTTGCAGTATTAACAATTAACATTGGCTTTCCAGCGGTTAGTTCACACAAGTCCAACATATCTTTTGCATGTAATTTCTTTTCACTATGTTGCATGAATGACAAGCATTGCGTGCTTTCATTCACGTCTTTTGCGCTAGCATTAGATGTAGTCATCGCTATTAATAGTGATGGAATTAATACCCTTGATATTAAAATTTTCATAACTTTCCTTATTTTACCAAGCGATATAATTGTTTGAGCCACTTAGTATTAAACAACTTATACGATGTATTATCGCAAATAGCTCACATGATTTCATATTAGATTTAAAACAAATATTACCGCAGTAGCTGAGCCGTCATATTTTTACATTTCCTTTTACGAATCAAGGGTAAACACTAGCCTTTATTGAATGATATAGTATTATGGCGATTGCTTAGAGCGATCAAAGTCAAAATATAGTGACATAAGTCAAATCGTGATGACATTTATTACGTTATTATCAACCCATATCGCAATACACCAGTTAAGTGGATAGCTTTGTCGAATTTAAACGCAGAAATTGAAACCCCAGTCAGCAGCACTAATACCTTATTAAGTGCTCGTGAGCTTACTTGTATTCGTGAAGAACGAGTATTATTTGAAGCGCTTGAGCTTAATATTTCTGCTGGTGATATTGTACAAATCGAAGGTCCCAATGGTGCAGGTAAAACTAGCTTGTTACGTATTCTTGCGGGTTTGTCTCAACCTTACGATGGTACTATTTATTTTCAAGACAAAGCCGTTGCAGAGCAGCGTGAAGCCTTCCATCAAAATTTACTTTACCTAGGTCACTTACCTGGCGTTAAAGGCGAGATGACCGCACAAGAAAATTTAGAGTTTAATTTAGCCCTACATGGTTTAAGCAGCGATACTGCAGAAGCAACCCTGGCAGAAGTTAATTTACTCGGTTTTGAAGACGCCCTAGCATCGCATTTAAGTGCTGGGCAGCATCGCCGCATATCATTAGCACGCTTGTGGCAAAGCCAGCATAAAGTATGGATTTTGGACGAACCTTTTACCGCCATCGACAAATTAGGCGTTGAAAAGCTAGAGCAATTATTTGTTCAACATGCCGACAATGGTGGTTGTGTAATTCTCACCACTCATCAAGATTTATCGTTACCCGCTGAGCGAGTAAAAAAAGTCACTTTAGCTTATCGTTTTTATTAGGGTTATTTATTCATGACACAACTTTCATATCGAGCGGCATTTTCTTTGATTGTAAAAAGAGATCTGATGATCGCTTTTCGTCACCGCGACGATATCGTTAACCCATTATTATTTTTTATTATTGTCGTTTCATTATTCCCATTAGGTGTTGGCCCAGAAAGTACTACTTTATCGCGCATAGCTCCTGGAATAATTTGGGTGGCAGCGCTACTTTCTACTCTACTTTCACTCGATAGGTTATTTAAATCTGATCATGCTGATGGCTCATTAGAACAAATGCTGTTGAGCCCTCACCCAGTATTTATTCTAGTGATTGCAAAAATTTTCGCCCATTGGTTATTAACCGGTTTACCACTGATTTTAATTGCGCCCTTACTCGCAGTATTACTACATTTGCATGAAAGTAGTTACGGCGCACTTATGCTGACTTTATTGTTAGGTACGCCAGTACTCAGTTTATTGGGTGCTATCGGTGTTGCCTTAACCGTAGGAATTAAGAAAGGCGGCGTATTATTAAGCCTATTGGTGCTTCCGCTTTACATTCCGGTACTTATTTTTGCCACTAGTGCAATTGATACCGCGGCAATGAACTTACCTTATAACGGACAGCTTGCTATAATCGCGGCTATATTTTTTGGTTCGTTAACCTTGGCCCCTTTTGCTGTAAGTGCAGCGCTAAAAGTGAGTACAAATTAATATGATGTGGAAATGGCTACACCCTTATGCAAACCCTGAAACCAGCTATCACTTTGCCGGTAAAATATTACCTTGGTGTTCACGCTTAGCTTTCATCTTTTTATCGATTGGTATTGTTTGGGCATTACTCTTTGCGCCAGCTGATTATCAACAAGGCGATACTTTTAGAATATTTTATTTGCACGTACCTGCTGCCATGTTGTCGATGGGCATTTATTTAGGTATGGCTATTGCTGCTCTATCAAGCTTAGTTTGGCAGTTAAAACTCGCTGATGCCTCAGCAGCGGCTATGGCACCAATTGGCGCCACATTTACCTTTATAGCCTTGGTGACAGGTGCTGCATGGGGTAAACCTATGTGGGGTACGTGGTGGATTTGGGATGCACGATTAACCTCAGAGCTGATATTATTATTTTTATATTTAGGTGTTATTGCATTACATAACGCCTTTGAAGACAAAAGTTTAGCAGGTAAAGCCGCCGGTATATTGGCATTAGTTGGGGTAATCAATTTACCGGTGATTAAGTATTCAGTTGAATGGTGGAACACCCTTCATCAAGGAGCAACAGTCAGTAAAATTGGTCAGCCTTCGATGACTGCTGATATGTTTTGGCCTTTCTTGATTTGCTTTATTGGCTTTTCATTGTTGGTCACGGCTTTAATATGCGTACGTTTTCGCACCGAAATATTAAACCGAAATAGCATGCGCCCTTGGGTGCGTGAACTCGTGATGCAAGAGGAGAATACTCATGCAGTTTGATAGCTTCAGCGCATTTTTAGATATGGGTGGTTACGGCTTCTTTGTCTGGCTATCTTATGGTGTTAGTATCACCGCATTAGCTTTACTGGTATTTTCTAGCCTTAGTAGCCATAAAAAAATTAAACAGCAAATTGTTCAGCGCCAGAAACGTGAAACGAAATTACGTCAAGCGGCTGAGCAACAAAAAGCACAAGCTCAGCCAAGTGCCGAGCAATCATCATAGTTAAAGAATAAGTTAAGAGGTAGAAATATGAATCCACGTCGTAAAAAACGATTAACCATCGTATCGTCAATTATTATCGGACTGGGGGTTGTCGCTGGTTTAGTTTTGTATGCTTTAAGTCAAAATATCGATTTATTTTATAAGCCTTCAGAAATTTATAACGGTAAAGAAGATACAGGTATTAAAGCTATTAACGGCCAAAGACTACGTATTGGCGGTTTAGTGGTACCAGGTAGCGTACATCGTGATCCAGAGAGCTTAAAAGTAAGCTTCAAATTAGCAGATATGAGAATGCCAATCGCTTTTTCGGCGTCTGATCCAACCGTCACAGTAACTTATGACGGTATTTTGCCTGATCTATTTCGTGAAGGACAAGGCATTGTGGCTAACGGCAAATTAGTTCATGGCAACATGATCGAAGCTAGTGAAGTTCTTGCCAAGCATGATGAAAACTATATGCCAAAAGAACTGGCTGATGATACTGGTGAGAAACATGTTAAGCCAAATTACAGCAAAGCCCAGCTAGATTCAAAAACCTAGCCAAGCGCAATAATATTATTAAAAAACGTATTCTAATTATTCGTTTAACTTATATTTCAAGCATAAAAAAACCTGAAGAAACTTCAGGTTCGATCAATTTGACCAATACGCACTCGAAACACTAGCAAAACACCTTGATGCTATGCCTTATTTAGCCATAACATCAAAAACTTATTTACCAACTTCTTAACTTATGGCCCTTTAACGCATAGAACAGGATAAATAAATAGCAGGGCAAACCAACAACATAAGCGAGCTGAGTGCTATCAAGCCACAATGATAATTTGCCAAAAATAAGTGGCAGAATAGCTCCACCTGAAATTCCCATAATAAGTAATGCTGAGCCTTGCGCGGTAAACTTACCTAAACCATCTAGCGCTAATGGCCAAATTGACGGCCACACTAACGCATGTGCTAAGCCCATTAAGGCAACAAATGTAACGGTATCAGGTAATACTTGAATTCCGCTCCAGCCCCAAAGTATGTCAGCAATTAACGTCGACTCGGTTGAAGCAAACATCACCCCAAAAATACAAATAGAGCCAGCTATTGCTGAGCCTATCAGTGCCTTTTCTTGTGAAATATATTTTGGAATACAAGTAACACCAATAATATAGCCCAAGACCATAAATACCATGGTGTATGAGGTTAACCCTGAAAAATTAGGTACTGACAGCGATGCACCATACAAACCAATGGTATCGCCAGCTATTACCTCAACACCTACGTAAGCAAATAAAGCGATAGCACCAAGAATAATTTGTGGGTACTGCGTAATACTAGTTTTTTCATCCACTGAATTTGAATTTTCAGTATCGAAATTAAGTTCAGGTAACGCAGAGAACTTCACTAAGCCAATTAAGGCAAATAGAATAACCGCAATAATAATGTATGGCTGTACAAGGCGAGCTGACAATTCAGCCAATTTTTCAGCTTTTGATACTTCATCTAATGTCGCTAAATAGCTTTCAGAGAAGTCGCCCATGCCCGATAAGATTAAGACAGTAAAAACAATCGGTACGATCACACCCGCGCTTTTATTGATTAACCCCATGATACTAATACGCATCGCAGCACTTTCTTTTGGACCAATATGAACAATATAAGGATTTGAAGCGGTTTGTAGAATGGTTAGCCCTGTCGCTAAAACAAACAAACCTACAAGAAAGAATAAGAAGTTTGCACTTAATGCGGCGGGAATATGCAATAAAGCGCCACATGCCATAATAGCTAAACCCAGTGCCATGCCATTTTTGTAACCGGTTTTCCTCAGCACATATGACATAGGTAATGCCATAAAGGTGTAGGCGATATAGAATGCAAAAGTAACAAATAAGGCTTGGAATTCATTCAATTCACATATCACTTTCAAAAAAGGAATGAGTGAACCATTTAGCCAAGTTACAAAGCCAAAAATAAAAAATAGAATACCGATAATAACCATGGGTAAAACGCTACTGCGTTGTTGGTCTGTCATTGTTGTTTCCATAATTTCCTCATGCGTTTATTACGCTTTTAATTATAATTTTACTTTATGGCTTTATATTTATACGTTATTTTTCAAAAAGATGCTTAAACTTTATAGCGACATTTTCCGGCAATCCATGTTGATTGCACGTTCAGTTCATTATCAAATACAACAAAATCAGCTTGTTTACCGACAACAAGCTGCCCTCGTTGCTGATCTTTAATGTAATTAGCTGGATAGCCTGAAGCCATTCGTAAAGCTTCATCTAGCGCTAGCTTTAAGTGAGTGTGAGCATTTTTTACCGCTGTTGCCATATCAAGCACTGAGCCAGCCAATTCACCGGTGCTAGAAGTCAATTTACCTTGCGATAAATGGACATGGCGATCAAAAAATGCAAACGCTTGATCATCGGTTCCAACTGGCGGCATAGCATCAGTCACTAAAAATATTTTACCAACAGGCTTAGTTTTAAGCGCAAGTTGACAGCTTGCATAATCAACATGATGACCATCAACAATTAATCCGCATGCAGTATTGTCATTTAATAGTGCGCAACCCGTAACCCCTGGCTCTCGACCTTGTAATGGCGACATGGCATTAAATAAATGCGTAAAACCTGTGGCACCTGCTTCGACTGCTGATTGTGCTTGTTGATAATTAGCGTTGCTATGGCCGATAGAAACATAAATACCTGCAGCAACCATACGTTGAATATCTTTCTCAGCAACAGTTTCAGGAGCCAAAGTGACTAACACTTTACCGGTATCTTTACGCTCAAGCACTTGCCATTCTTCATCACTAATATCACGAATAAATTGCTCACTATGAGCACCTTTTTTGGCGACAGATAAATGAGGGCCTTCAAAGTGAATACCAATAATTCCCGACTCTTTACTTGCTATAGCACAGGCAATGGCATCAGCAGCTTCAGCCATCACACTCACCGTGTCGGTGATTAACGTCGGTAGCATAGCGGTAGTGCCAAATTTTGCATGCGCCGCCATGATGGCTTTAATTCCCGCAAGGCTTGGTGTTGAATTAAATAACACGCCACCGCCACCGTTAACTTGTAGATCAATAAAACCGGGTGCAACTAAGCCACTAACTTGTGCAGTAAAGTTACTTACCTCATCATCAAAACCAATAATAATGCCATCATCAATAATGATCACTTTATTATCTTGATAGCTTTCGCCATCGAATAAACGCTGTGTAAGTACTCTGCTGATAGTCATTATAGTGTCCGTGTTACCTTTTTAAGGCCTTTGGGTTCATCAGGATTAAAGCCTCTTGATATGGCGACATGAGCAACATCTAAATAGAATCGTTGCAAAACTACTAATGGTGCGAGTCTAGGATGCACGCTAATTTCTAACTGCTTTAAGGTAACAACATCAGCACCGCGCGCTAACATTTCACTTATTTGTTCACCGTGTGCATTAGCACTTTCATCATCAACTTGGCAATTTAAAATGGCTAACCCTTGTTCTACTAGCGTTACGGGGCCATGTAAAAACTCAGCACTAGAAAATGACTCTGCGTGAATACTGCTAACTTCTTTCAGTTTCAATGCCATTTCTTTGGTGATGGCGTAACCTAAACCACGACCTAGTACCACCATATTTTTCACCCCAGCAATAGATTCTGGCGTTAACTGTGCAGGTGTATCAATCATGGCTTGCATTGCGCCAGGAAGTGACGCTAAGGCAGTAATTAGTTCTTCATTTTGAGTCCAATAAGCGGTTAACTGTAATAAAGCTGACAATGTCGCAAGGTAACTTTTGGTTGCCGCTACAGAAATTTCTGCGCCTGCTTTTAGCGGTAATACATCATCAACAATATCAGCTAATGGAGAGCTTTCATCATTCACTAAAGCAACACAATATGCACCAGCAGCTTTTGCCATTTCAGCTTGAGCAATAATGTCAGGGCTTCGGCCAGATTGTGAAATAACAATCACCAAAGCTTGCTCAAGTTTCAGTTGTTTACCATAAACACTTGATACTGATGGCGCGGCGGCAAACGTTGGCACACCAGCTTCTATTTCAATTAGATACTTACCAAATACACCCGCGTGATCTGATGATCCTCGCCCGATGATCATCACCATTTTAGGATCTAACTTACGTAGGTTTTCACCGATGACATTGGCTAACGCCTGATTAGCTTTGAGCTGATTCTCAACTACTACAGGTGCCTGTTTGGCTTCTTGTTCCATAATAGTTTGGGTGACATTTGCTTGTGTCATAGTGCTACCTTAATTTAACGTGTAATTAATTTATATTGTCGAACGCCTAGTAAAAGCGCTGACCATAAAGTCTGAAAGTTTCTTAATGCAGTTAATTGCTTCTAACTAACGCATTTGCTGGCGAGCATAAAAAACAGCGCCGACTTCCGGCGAGTTTAATGGCGCCGATAAGCTTTTTTGTACATCTTTCGCCAACCAAGGTAACAATCGTGGTGTTAGGCCACCAATGAGTGACAAACGAGGAGGGCAACGTTTAGATAATTGAGTAGCTACATTATCGATATAACCAGCCCCTTCTTGAACAATCGCCAGTGCCAAAGCATCACCTTGTTCAGCTGCATCAAAAACTAAATTAGCCATACGAGCATAAAAAGCGGCAGGTTTACCGGCAATGGCTTCAACAAGCTCAACGCCTGTTGTAACACTTAATAAGCTAAGTAATTTGTCGTTAAGTGAACTCGTGGCAATTAAGCCATCTAATGACAATAAGACCTGTTTTGCCGCTTGCAAACCAAACCATGCACCACTGCCTTTGTCACCATGGGGGAAACCATGTGCGCCAACAATGTACTCTTCGCCATCTACATAAGAAAACCCACAAGAGCCTGTGCCTGAAATAATTACCGCACCGTCGGCGCCTTGATGCGCACCTAAACAGGCAATTAATAAATCCGTTGTTAAATGCATGGCTTTAAATGGATGTTGCCATTGATTCATTTGCTCAAATAATACTGGCAGATTAACTCCGGCTAACCCTACACCTGCAACAATATTGCTAAGCGATGATTCTGGAATATTTGCATCAGCTAACGCGAGTTTCGCCGATGCCACAATTGAATGAGTTGCTTGTTCAAAACCATGTAATGGATTGCCTGGGCCAGAAATACCTGTGCCAAGAATTTCATTTTCAGCAGACATAACGATAGCTTTGCATTTACTACCGCCACCATCGATACCTAAAAATATGTTGTTATTGTCATCACTACTTAGCATCTCGACCTCATGTCTGCACCACGTAAGCCCTGCTATTTCACTAGGGCTAAACTCTATCTGTTTTAATCTTAACCACAAATGACAGCGTTGTCATTTGTTTTTTGTATTATTTTTACACTTTTTATCAATGATACTTAACCTACATAATAATCAATTGAATTTATTGATTATTATGTTCTATCACTCTAGTATTTGAACTGCGTTTACCATCAAAAGAACGACTTCTAACACTTACATTGCCACTAACTTTGACTGGGTGTTGGTAGCTTTTCCATGCGCCACCCGCTTCTTGGTACTCAATCATTAAACCAGGAAAAGCAATATTAGCCCTAAGTTCGCCATCAACTATCGTTGCACCGACATTTGGTAAACGATAAAACACCTGAGATTCTTCTAATTTAGCTAAAGCTTTTTGCCCGATAATGTTGGCAAAAGTACGCCATTGCTTATCACGTTGAACTTGGCGTTCTTCGCTAAACTCATTAGTGTTTTGACTATATTGAGCACCTTGATAATTATAGGGTACGGCCCAATCGGCTTTATGCCATGCCCTTTCAGCTAAGGCGTATAAGCGTGGAAATATTTTATATTCTGCCATGGTATCGCTTCGAGTATTTTCACTCCAAAGCTGACCTTGAATGCCGTAGAAAGTTTTCCCTTTTGCCAATGGGCTTTTACGATCATCAGCAATGTAAGGGTTATCTTCTCGATCTAACCAAATTTCAGCATGAACGGGTAAATTATCAGGCATAAACTGAAATACTTTTTCAGTATTGGTATGTCGTGATGCCCAGTAATAACCATGCTCTTTCGGATCCGCTTCATAGGGAAAATCAAAATATAAAACATCAGGGCTAGAAATAACCACCTGCCAATCTCGATTCGTTAACTCATGCACTTTTTCATGGCCGCCCCAAAACAATACATCCCACGCATTCGACTGCACAATAGCGGGCATTTTTTCTTTGCGAGTATGCGACAAACCATCACTCCAGCCTGCGGTTTCAATATCCAAGTCTGAAAGAATACTGGCAACCCGTTCAATAAAGTAAGCTCCTAGCTCACTCATATCGTTTACGCCATAATTGTTATTTGCGACAAAGGCTTTACATGCAGGAGAGTCAACCCAAGCACCGGCAGTTTCATCTGCACCTATGTGATAGCGTGTTAACGGTTGGCCTGCTTCAGCATGTATTTGCTTTACTTGCGTCATCACTTCATGAACAAACGCGTACGACGACTCTAAGCAAACATTAATAGTGTTATCGTTGTAAAACTGTACCGATGAATATTTCGTAGTATCAAGCGGATCATATAAATTGAACTGTTGTGCTTTTTCTTCATTTTCGGCAATAGCATATTTTTTCGTTCTTGCTGCCATCGCTTTAATCGCCGCACGAGAATGACCTGGCATATCAAGTGATGGAATCACCTGAATATGTCTGGCACTCGCCGCTTTTAATATTTCTTGATAATCAGCAACACTGTAATAACCGTTAACACTACTTTTCTGTTCAATACCAGCGCCCAATTGCGGTTGTAAACAAACTTGATCGTTTAGGTCAAAACAACGATTGGCACTGACTTGTGTTAGTTCTGGCAAGGATGGAATTTCTAATCGCCAGCCCTCATCATCGCCTAAATGCAAATGTAATTTGTTAAGCTTGTAAGCCGCCATTTGATCGAGTAAACGCAGAATAAAAGCTTTCGAGTGAAAGTTGCGTGCGACATCAACTAGCAAACCGCGAAATTGATAATGAGGTTCGTCATCAATTCGTACTTGTACTACCTGCAAACTGTTAGGCATCATCAAGCTGGCAAGTGACTGTAAGCCATTAAAAACCCCTGCACTATCAACACCAATGATTTCTATTGCTTGTTTAGATACATTTAATTGATAGCTACCCAATAACTTAGTGCTATCAGCCACTACTGATAGTCTTGTACTAATACCTGATGGTGTTTGCTTAACCCCTAAACGCGCTAAACGTTTTAAGGCTGCTTCAACTTTGGCTGGTGCTAACTTGTTATAGCTAACATTAATACCTTGGCCGAGGTCTAATGTTTGAAAATGGCTATCAACAATCATCTGTCTCGGCGTTGGGATAACTTTATCGCTGACATCGACTAATTTATCGCCTAGCTTTAAATTACGTTGGTAAAGTTCAGCGCTACGTAACCATTGAGTTTTATCATTAGCCGTGCGTTTAAATTGTTTTTCAGGGTCGGTAAAAGACACAACAAAAGGCAACGTCTCTAAACCGGTTGCTGAGTCAATGCCTGCCATGGTGCTCTTGATCACTTCTGGCTTAATCGCTTTCCCAGCAGAGTTTGAATATACGGCGCTAACAATATAATTTGGAATGGCATCAGTTTCTGACAATGACCAAAACATCGCTCGGTAAAGTATGCGTTTAGTTTCATTTTCAGCGAAACCTTCGAAATTGTCTGATAATGAGATCTGATGCAAATCGCCATTAAGATGCCTAACGCTAAATTCAGAACTTTCAAAAGATTGGATTGGGGCAATTTGACTAAAATGAATTTGCCAATCGTTAGCTGAAATAGCCTGCTTTGCTGTTAGTGTCAACTCGACCTCAAAGCAATTACCATCGGCAATATCTTGCTGACATTTATCGCTGGGGATATTGGTTACAACGCGATGTTTAACCTGTAAGTTGTTGGCGATATTGCTGATGTCAGCTTGACTAGCACCTATTAAGCTATTGTCACGTGTAGCAGGCTTAGCGTCTAATTTAGCTTCAGCACCTTGCTTGGGCCCGCAAGCAGACAAAGTGACTAATAATGCGATGGTAAATCCAATAGTGGGCATCTTCATTCTGTATTACTCATTTTTCGTATTGATTGAACGGCGAAATACGGTTAACACTATTCACATGTTAGCCATATTACACACTTTAATTTAGGTACTTACCCAGTGTTCATTTTAAATAAATGATTAACTAGGTATGAATTTTCAAGAAAATTATCGTCTGATATTTTGCATTGCCGCCTTTAAGCCAACTAACCAGTCTTTATGGTTTAAAAGTTGATTAGCCGCTTCACTAACAAGTGCATCATTACTTTCAAATAGCTGTTTACAATGCTTCAATTCTTGCGGTGAAATCGTACTTTTATTGGTATGAAAGTTCATTCCGTAGAGCACATATAGAAAGTTTTTTTCATCAAACATATCAAAATTACTAAAAAAGTCACTTTGATTTGGTGGTGAAATTTCAAATCGAGATAGCCGCTCTTTTAATTCATCAGAGAGGGTTTGTTCATTGCTATTATCTTGCCAAAATGGCGAGTCTGCTCTATCTGAAATGCAGTAATGTAGCTTAATAAAATCAACCGTTCTATCCCACGTATAAGTAATCACTTTGTTGTAATACGGCGCTAACTTTTCAATATCTGACATGTGTTTTGGGAAGTTGCGGGCTAAAAGCTCAGCAGAGAAGTCTGATAACAATATAGAGGTTGCCTCTATCGGCTCTAAAAATCCTTGAGCAAGTCCAAGTGCAACACAGTTTTTATGCCAGAATTTCTCACGATAGCCAACTTGCATCGGTATTTTTCGTGGTGAAATTTCCGAAACTTCCACACCTAGGTATTGTGCATATAACTCAAGGGCCTCTTCGTCCGACATATATTTACTCGCGTAAACAAAACCAGTACCTCGACGAGTGGTTAATGGTATGTCCCATATCCAACCTGCTTTATGAGCCGTTGCCGTAGTATAAGGGTTAAGCGGTTCACTGCCTGTAAGTGGCACTTGCTGAACTAATACAGAGTCAGTTAGCAATTCATTGGCTTTACTTTTGATAGGTACTTTTAATTGCTTATCAATCAATATTGAAGAAAATCCGCTGCAATCTACATAAAAATCAAATGCTAATTCACCGCCATCATTTGTGATTAAGTGAGTAATATTTCCATCTGAATCTACATTTGCGCCTTCAATGGTTGCACTAAGATAGTTTATGTTAAAGCGTTGCTTGGCATTCTTTGCTAATAAATTTGCAAATTTTGCTGCGTCGAAATGATAAGCGTAGGAAAGCATTCCTTCATACTCACCTGAACTTTTTCGCTTAGGCGCTAAACCGAGTTCGCATATTCTTGACTGGATACCAACATCGCCAAAAGGTCGATTACTTTCATGTGCAAGCCAGTAGGCACTGACATCAAAACCAGCTGGGTAGGGTTCATCAAATGGGTGATAATAATGGTTTTCACCGTGCCGTGTTGTATCCATCCAATTAACAAACTTGATGCCTTGTTTAAAAGTTGCATCACAACTGATTAATAGCTCGGCTTCTGAGATACCAAAACGTTTTAGGCCCTTCATAATGTAAGGTACAGTACCTTCACCAACACCAATGGTTGGCACGTCAGGCGATTCAATTAAGGTTATTTCAATTTCTTCATCAGCAGAAAGTGAACTGCCAAGATGGTTTGCTGCTAGCCATCCCGATGTTCCACCACCAATAATTGCAATACGTTTAATCTTCATACAACCACCTGCCTTAAAAAAGAAAAACCAGCTGATGCTGGTTTTTCATTACACCGATAAACTAGAATTTAAAACTAGCACCTAATTTATAAGTGGTTTCGCCATTAAATGACCAAGTTGGGTAGCCCTCTTGCAATGCTGGTTTAACAGCAGTTCCTGCAGCGGCCGCACCGTATTGAACATCATCCTCTTCTGTTAAGTTAACGACTTCTAGTCTAAATGCAATATTTTCAGAGAAGTTCCAACCAAAGGTTAAATCTAGCGTACCAAAATCATCATGCATTCTGTTGCCATAATATTTACCGTATTCACGAACCATATATTCTGAACGGTAGTTATATGCTACACGGGCAGAATAATCATCATTCTCCCAGTAACCAACTAAGTTTGCAGTATGCTCAGACGCCTCGGTAAAAGCACCAATGTTATCAGTATAAACTTCAGCTGGAGCAACTCCCTCGGTAAAGGTGTAGTTAACATTAACACCAAAGCCATTATCCCAAGCATGATTTAATTGGAACTCAATACCATCAATAGTACCACCGCCGGCGTTTTCAAAGCGGTTCACAGTCCAATTATCTGCAGGCGTTTCTAGGTCATTATTTGGCACACCAATCTGCTGGTCGTATTCTGTTGTGCCAACGATAAAGTTACTAATATCTTTGATGAAATATGTAGCAGAAAATAAGTTACCATCACCATAGTAGTACTCTAAGCTCAAATCAGCTTGTGATGACTTCATTGGTTGTAGACCTGGGTTACCAAAAGTAATTTCCTCATTGCCGCGACGGTCGTCAGGGTAGCCTGAAAGTGCAGCTAAAAACAGTTGGTCATAGTTAGGGCGTGTCATCGCTTGTGAGGCAGAGAATCTCATAATTAAGTCATCTGCTAAGTCAAAAGCGACGTTAACACTAGGAAGTACGTCATGATAACTATCTTTAACACTGTGTTTTTCTTCTGACCAACCCGTATTTGGCGCAATATCATCACCTGGAGAGTTATCAATTACATGACCGGTAGAGGTTACATCCGTTGAAACGTAGCGAACACCAAAGTTACCTCTAAAACCTTCTCCCTCAAACGTAAACATACCGTATAAAGAGAAATTATCTTCTTCTATCAAACCATAACCTGGGCGGTTATAAGTAAAGTGGTCAACTAAACCGAGTGTGCCATTAATCATAGCGTCGAGGTTTGCCATAGGCACAGTATATTCTGCAGCACCTATTTTCATGGTATCAGTGCCATATAAATCTGTAGTATTGAATGAGTTTTCTCCATCACCATACACCGCGTTATAAAAGCTCTTTTCAAACTCATGTTGGGTAAAGCGAACACCGGTTTCAAACTTAGTTAATGCGCCTAAGTCTAGATCGTAATCAAAATCAACTTGCACATAAGTTTCTTCATCTGAGTTAGGGCCTTTAACCCCCGTCCATTGTGACGTACCTACAGTGGTATCAAGTTGATCACGAGTAAAGCTCATATCGCGACCATCAATTTTTATTTGTTTGCCACTGGCATCAACTGTTCCCGCCCATTTTACTTGGCCAAATTTATCACCCCACCAACCGTAACCAAAGTTTGCACTCATTTGAGTACCACCTTCGGCTTTAGTGCTACCAGCAACGGCAGAAACAACGTAACCATTACCTTCATACTTGGCATTTAATTCAAAAGTATCGGATGTCATTTCGCCTTTACGTGCCCAGTTTTGGAAGAAAACATCGGTCGGTGCATCTTCTGGCGTTACGCTTAATGTACAAACACCAGCACTGTTAAACTGTTGACAATTTGAGTCGCCTGCACCCCAGTTAGTGTCAGTATTAATATACATATTGGCACCAATGCTATCAGCACCTAATTCTAAAGATAAAATATGTGCGCCAAACTCTAAATTTTCACTTGGGCGATACTGGAATGTTGCATCAAGCGCTGTTCTCTCTTGGCTTTGTACGAAGCCTGACGGTTGAATAGATGAACGCCCACCCCAGTCTAAATCAGATTCTGTGCCTGAGCGAGTGTATTCTCGGTCAACATAAGCTGCCGATAACAAAATACCAAAAGTTTCTTCATCGTTTTTCCAGCTATATAAGCCAGATAATTCAGGAGAAACTTCTTCATTTATTGAACCGTATTCACCTTTAAGTGATGCAAAAACCGTGTTTGCTTCCATATCCAACGGCTTACGGGTTTTAACGATAACCGTTCCGCCTATACCGCCTTCAACTAAGTTGGCTTGGCTAGATTTATAAACGTCCATACCAGCAATTAATTCAGATGGCAGCATTGAGTAATTGAATGAACGGTCGATATTTAATTGATCATACCAACCGGTCGAAGCAACATTTTGTCCATTCAATGTGGTAAGTGTCATTAATGGGTCTGTACCACGAATTGATACTGAAGCACCTTGCCCAAATGAGCGACTGACCGTTACACCCGGTACACGTGCAAGTGCTTGACCAACGTCAGAGTCAGGTAGCTGACCAATATCTTCCGCAGATAAGCCATCAACAATGGCATCTGAAAACCTTTTAGCATTGACTGCAGCTCGATTTGAACCACGAATACCGGTAACTTGAATTCGCTCTATATCTTTATCAGCTGTAGTAGCATTCTCTTCTGCAGCCATTGCAAATGGTGAAGCACCACCTGCAAGGATCAAAGCGATACTGCTCGCCAATACGCCTTTTTTAAATGTTTTAGATGACATCGACTTTCCCTTACACACGTTTTATATAGTAGTTATTTTGTATAACCTTGATGAAGACAGCGCTGTCTTTTCTTTATGACAACGCTGTCATTAGTTAACTAAAACCTTACACAATAATATTCATCTTGGCTACACCTGATTACAAATTAATCTATTACATTTCATTAAGCAACTGAAAATAAAGAAATTAAAGTTTTTAATAGATGAATAAAACACTATTAGTAAGGCGTGAAATATGCGTTTATTATTCATTTTTATTGAATAAACGTGTTTAACAAGTAATTAAAGTGCATAAAAAAGGAGGCTGATAGCCTCCTTATAAACTTGTTATTTTCACTATGTTTTTGCTGATAGGTAATAATTCATCAAGCGTTTTGTTGAACAATCATGATTTGTTGATAACTTTTTACTTTCCAATTCTTGCTGAATGTTAGCTGCTAAGCCCTTGCCAAGTTCAACGCCCCATTGATCAAAAGAACAAACCTGTAAAATGATGCCCTGCACGAATATTTTATGCTCATAAAGTGCAATCAATTGTCCTAAATTATGTGGATCGATACGTTTTAATAAAATTGTATTTGTCGGACGATTACCTTTGTGAACCTTATGAGGCGCTACTTTGTCGATATAGTCTGCTGTTCTACCTTTCGCTTGTAAGTCTTCACGCACTTGTTGTTCATCAACGCCAGTCATTAACGCTTGAGTTTGCGCAAAGAAATTTGCCATTAAGGTTTCATGATGGCCTTTTATTGGTGTAACACTCGCGACTGAGCCAATAAAATCAGCAGGAACAACATTATTACTCTGATGTAAGTATTGATAAAAGGCGTGTTGCCCATTAATACCAAGTTCGCCCCAAATTGATGGCACAGTAGGGTAACTAATTTCACTGCCGTCCCAAGTGACTGACTTACCATTACTTTCCATTTCTGCTTGTTGTAAATAAGCTGCTAGCATATGTAAGGTTTGGTCATAAGGTAAAATTGCTTGCGATTTAGCGCCTAAAAACGTGGTATTCCACACACTGAGCAATGCCATGATCACCGGCATATTTTGTTCAAATGGTGCTTCAATAAAATGCTTGTCCATCGCATTGGCACCGGCTAGCAACTGCTTAAATTTGTCAAAACCTAAGTCGAGTGCAATTGCTAAACCAATGGCTGACCATAATGAAAATCGTCCACCAACCCAATCCCACATGTCAAAAATATTCTCTTGCTTGATACCAAACGACATCGCATTCACGGTATTGGCGGTCACGGCAACAAAGTGTTTAGCAACTGATTTTTCATCAAACGAAGCAGCAGTTAGCCAGTTAATCGCTGTTTTTGCATTAGTCATGGTTTCGGTAGTGGTAAAGGTTTTACTAGAAACAATAAACAATACTTTTTCAGGCTCGAGTGGTCGTAAAATTTCTGCTATCTGCGCGCCATCAACGTTAGAAACATAATGAACATTAACGCAATTATCACTGTAGTTTTTTAGCGCTTCAGTCACCATTTGAGGGCCTAAGTTCGAGCCTCCAACACCGATGTTAACAATATCAGTAATACGTTTACCGGAATAACCAAGCCAGTGCCCTTGTCTTACTTGTTCAACAAAGCTCGCCATTTTTTCTAATTGTTCGTTTACTTGTTGGTTTATATTTTTACCATCAAGTGCGAGGTCTTCATCAACAGAGCCTCGTAATGCGGTATGTAAAACGGCTCTATCTTCTGTTTTATTGATTTTTTCACCGCTTAACATTTTATTGCGCCATGCTACCAGTTCGCATTCATTAGCCAATTCAATCAGGCTTTGCTTAGTTTCACTATCAATTAAGTTTTTTGAATAATCGAGCAGCATATTTGGCAATTCAATCGAAAATTTGTCAAAGCGATTTTCATCGGCCGCAAATAAATCATTCATGTGCTGTAACTTCATATCATCAGCATGTTTAGCTAGTTTTTTCCAGCTAGGTAGTAATTGACGACTCGACATTTTTATCCCCTAAATGAACAAATATTGAATTATTTATCGCACTGTATTAACAAATGACAGCGCTGTCAATTGTTAATTATTTACTACCTTCTAGTCAAATATGATCATCATAGTGACAAAAAACTGATAATTAAGGTTGCTGACAGCCAAGAGAAACAATACTCTTAGGCTCAAAATGATTTTCTACCAAGAATGACTTAAGGCTTTAACTGCAAATGAAAGCAACGATTAATGATGTCGCTAAACTAGCGGGAGTTTCAATAAAAACAGTTTCTCGTGTAATGAACAATGAGCCTTCCGTGCGCCAGCCTACTCGCGAAAAAGTAATGGCGGTAGTAGAAGAGTTAAATTACCAACCTAACTTAGCAGCACGAAATCTCGCGGGTACAAAATCATTTAGTATTGCTTTTATCTACGATAATCCAAATGCCTACTATGTTATTGATATGCAAAATGGAATTTTAGCCGCTTGTAAAAAACAAGGCTTTGAATTGCTGATTCACCCTTGTGATGCAAAAGCAGATAATTTGCTTGCTGAAATAACCAAAATGGTTAAGCACTCTCGCATTGCAGGCTTGGTATTAACACCGCCATTTTCTGAGCAGCCAGCGTTTGTTCAACAAATGAAAGACCTTGATATTGAAGTGGTTAGAATTGTTTCTGGCGATATTGCTCCTGACGACATTGCTCCATGTATTATGGTTAATGACCATGCGGCGGCACAAAGTATCACCCAGCATTTAGTCGACTTAGGGCATAAAAAAATTGGTTTTATCGCCGGTGAAGCCGAACATAGATCAACCGTTGAACGTCTTAGAGGTTATAAACAGGCCTTAGTAGACAATGCTATTACATTAGATGAATCACTGATCATCAATGGCGAGTATTCATTTGAATCAGGTGTAAAAGGTGCAAAAGAATTACTTAACGGCGAAGAAAAGCCAACCGCTATATTTTCCTGTAATGATGAAATTGCCGCAGGAGCGCTATTCGCTTCACGTTTAATGGGGATTTCAATTCCAGAACAATTATCTATAACTGGCTTCGAGAACAGTCCATTTTCTCGTCAAACATGGCCAACGTTAACAACAGCAGATCAACCGAATCAACAAATTGCCGAAGATGCTGCTAATTTACTCATTGCTTGTTCTCGAAAGCAGAAAAACAATCCTGAAACTCAGCAGTACACACCTCAATTGGTAGTTCGAGACTCAACAGGAAAAGCGAGCTAATTTTCGAATCAAATGGAGAAGAATAGCAAGTTAGTAACGTGAAACTATAATGAGTATCCCTTAATAAACATGGCGATACTCGACTTTAAGTAACTGTCGACTTCCGCTTCCGAAATTTGTTTTTTGGTATTAAATTCTACTCGCATCCAGCATTCACCTTTTGTTAGGTTTAAAAACTGTAATGCAGCAAATTTTGGCTCGGGAATATTTAACTGTTGCTTATCGTGAAATTCAGCCATTAATTTCGCCACTTCATCAGTAATTCTTTCTGGCCCTTCTTGATAAAATAATTCTGAAAGTTGTGGGTGCGACTTTGATTCATAAGCACAAATTTTATGAATCGCTAGTGCTTCTTTAGACGTTAACATAGCCAAAAACCGTTTCGCTAATATCAGTAGTATTTCTGCTGGCTCACTGGTGCTAGTAACCGAAAATTCAGTCATGTGATATGAATCACACTTTTGCTTTATCGAGGCAGCAAACAGCTCATCTTTGTTACCAAAATGGCTATATACAGTTTGTTTTGAAACATTGGCATTTTTAGCAATTAAATCCATGCTGGTTGCGCTATACCCTTGCTCAGTAAAAAGCATGGTTGCTGCATCAAGTATTTGTTTTCTTTTACTTTCACTTTTACTTCTAACATTTACCATACAACCAATCACCACTATCAATTAAAACGACTAACGAAAATACTATATGCCATAAAGCGAAAGGCCGTTATTAATCCGCTCCCGCTTTATTTGTGCAGCATAATACAAATTTATCTAGCCTTACCGCAACTTATTCAACTTAGTTCTTATACATGCTAATTTCTCACTAAAAATGATAAGTAACCATAAGGAAAAATAAGCACATAAAAATTTACAATTGGACTATAACATACACTAAATTAAACTGGACAGTCTAGTTTGATTAAACTAGACTCACTAGTCTAGTTAATAGTTTTTATTTTAAGGCCACCTCCGTGTTTAAACTTCAACGCGCCAACGTTATAACGTCAATTATCAGCTTCGTTTTTACCGCAACCTTGCTAAGTGCTTGTTCAAAACCTACCGATGTTGCTGATGAAAATAGCATCTATCACCAAAGTGCTGATATTCAAACAATATCACCAAGCGAATTTTATGAAGTATCACGTGAATATATTGGCAAAGTTGTTAGTAAACAATTGGCTTCACTTAGTTTTGAATATACAGGTAAAGTCGAAAACGTATATGTTGATAGCGGAGACTTGGTGACCAAAGGGCAATTATTGGCTGAATTTAATACTGAGTTGTTAGCAATAAAATTACAGGAAATTGATGCCAGCATTCGCCAACTTAACGCGCAAGCTGAGCTTAACCGCTTAAATTTAGAACGTATAAATGAATTGAACACCAAAGGTTATAGCTCTAAGCAAACATTAGATGAACTGGAAACCGAAAAGAAAGTAATTAAAGCTGACTTATCTCGTCAGCAAGCCAATAAATCAACAATTAATTACCAAATATCAAAAGCGCAATTGCATGCGCCATTCGCTGGCGTAGTCAGTTCTCGGTCAGTTGCAGAAGGAGAAGTTTTCAGTTCAAACCAGACAGCTTTCGAATTAATCAAACAAGCTCAACATGAAGTTTCTGTTGGTGTGCCTGTTAAAGTAGCGCGTGAATTAAGCATTGGTCAATTACTGCAAGTTGAACTTGGACAACAAGACATTTCAGCAAAAATTTTGGTGATCGGTAAACAGGTTAACCAAGTGAGCCGAACAGTTGAATTACGTTTAGCCGTCACGAATCAAGCAACATTTTACAACGGCCAATTAGCGAAAATTAAAATTAAACAACGAGTTAATCAAGCAGGTTTTTGGTTACCATTGGCAGCACTAACCGACGGTATTCGTGGTCAGTGGAATATATTTCAAGTTGATGATGCTACAAACAAGTTATTTACCATTACGGCAACAACCGTTGAGGTGAAGTATTCAACTTTAGACGCAGTTTATATTGCTGGTTTACCACTAAAAAAACACCATATTATTGTTGCTGGCGTGCATCGTTATGTACCAGGGCAAATAGTTAAAAAAGCAGCTATAAATAACAGCCAAACAGTTAAAGTGAGCAACTCGTTATGATTCGCTCTTTTGTCAAAAATGGCCGTTTAATGTCATTAGTGATTGTGCTACTAATCGTTGCAGGTTTAGGGGCATTAACCAACTTACCCCGTACTGAAGATCCTAGAATTACTAACCGCATTGCTAGTGTGATCACCCAATTTCCGGGTGCTAGTGCTGAACGTGTAGAAGTATTGATCAGTGAAAAAATAGAACAAAAGTTACGTAAACTACCGGAAATTAGCCTACTAACGTCAAATTCACGACCTGGAATATCGATTGTAAAAATACAATTACAAGATGAAATTACCAACACCAAACCAATATGGTCACGGGTTCGAGATTTACTTAATGATCTAAACCCTAGTTTCCCAACAGGTACATTAACACCGGTATTAGAAGATGATCGTGGCTATGCATACACGCAAATAATTTCACTCAATTGGCAAGGTGAGGGCACCGAAAATGTCGCCATGCTCGGCCGTTATGCTAATGAATTGCAAAATCAACTTAAACTTGTTCACGGCACTGATATTGTTAATGTTTTTGGCCGAGGCGCAGAAGAAGTACTGGTTGAAATTGACCCGTTAATTGCCAGCCAATTAAACCTGTCAGCACAAGCTATTTCACAGTCCATTGGCAGTGCCGATGCGAAGGTATCTGCTGGGCAGCTCACCAATCAATTTAATCAAATGCAAATTGAGTTAACCGGTGCCTTAAACAACACCGAACGTATCAGTAATATTTCAATAAAATCTGACGACAGTGGCAATTTACTGCGCTTAGGTGATATCGCCAATATTAGTAAAACGGTTAATTACCCGCCAACTGAAGTTGCTATGGTGCACAACAAACAAGCGGTAGTTGTAGCAACACGCATGTTACCTAATTTGCGCATTGACCAATGGAGCTCGTCGGTTGAAAAACAACTAACGGTATTTTCAGAAGCTTTACCGAGTAATATTTCTTTAGAAGTAATTTTCGACCAAAGTAGTTATACCGAAACACGATTAAGTGACCTTGTCAGTAATATTGCCGTTGGTTTTGCCATTATCGCAATCGTGCTACTGATCACGTTAGGTTGGCAAGCGGCGGTCATTGTTGCACTGTCTTTACCGCTAACTGTGTTATTCACGCTTTCAGTTATGAATTTTTATGGCTTACCTATTCACCAAATGTCAGTAACAGGTTTAGTGGTGGCGTTAGGTATTATGGTTGATAACGCTATTGTCATGGCTGATACCATAAAAACTAATCGAGAAAATGGTCAGCGCCGACTTGATGCCGTTTCAAATGCAGTTAATCACCTGTGGTTACCGTTATTGGGCTCTACACTAACAACCGTATTAGCCTTTATGCCTATCGTGCTAATGCCTGGGCCTGCTGGCGAATTTGTTGGCGGCATTGCGTTAAGTGTAATTTTTTCCTTAGTCGGCTCTTACATTATTTCTCATACTATTGTTGCCGGCTTAGCTGGACGATTTATTAGCAGAAATAGCAGTGGTAGCAATCACTGGTATCAGCGTGGTATCACGATCAAGGCACTTAATCAGTGGTTCGTTAAGGTATTAAGTTGGTCATTAATCAATAGAAAAACCGTTATCGCTTTAGTTTTTTGTTTACCGCTATTTGGTTTCATTGGCGCAAAACAATTATCTGAGCAGTTTTTCCCGGCTTCAGATCGCGATATGTTTCAAATTGAATTATTCCTACCTGCACAAAGCAGTATTGTGAATACAGAACGCGCAAGTGCTCAACTGACAAGTTACTTAGAGCAACTTGAAGGCATAAAGTCAGTACATTGGTTTATTGGTAAGAATGCACCTTCATTCTACTACAACCTGATCCCATCAAAAGATGGCGCTCAGTATTATGGCCAAGCGATGGTGACGGCAAACAGCTTTCAAGATGCTAATCGGCTGATCCCCGAAATTCAGCGAACACTTGATGATATGATACCTGCCGCGCAAATTTTGGTGAGAAAATTAGAGCAAGGCCCTCCATTTAATGCCCCTGTTGAGTTACGTATTTACGGGCCAAACTTGGATAGCTTAAAAACCATTGGTGATGATATTCGTGGCTTTATGTCACAAACAAAAGATATCACTCATAGCCGCTCAACGTTGCAACCAGGCACACCAAAAGTGTGGGTAAATATAAACGAAGCTGAAGCAAACTTAGCAGGCTTATCCCTGGTACAAGTAGCAGAGCAACTTAATACCACATTATCGGGCACCCGAGATGGTTCTATTATCGAGTCAACTGAATCTATACCAGTTAGAGTGCGTATAGGTAACGATAAACGCGACGATTTAGCGGCATTAGAAAACATTAATATTACCAACCCAAATGCAACTCAGGCAATTCCACTTACTGCTATTGCAGATTTAGAAATAAGAGCAAGCCGCGGCGCAATTCCACATCGTAATGGTGTGCGCGTTAATGTTATCGAAGCTTATATTCGAGCAGGCGTACTGCCTTCAGTAATACTTAGTCGTGTGAAAGAAAAAATGACTGAGGCTAACTATCAACTCCCTGCCGGTTACCAACTCGAATTGGGCGGTGAGTCGGCTGAGCGTAATAAAGCAGTGGGTAAATTACTGGCGAGTGTCGGGCTCATAATGACGTTGTTACTAACGGTTGTGGTTTTATCGTTTAATTCATTTAGATTAAGCGCCATTATATTTTTATCAGCCTTTCAATCTATTGGTTTAGGGTTGTTGAGTGTTTACATTTTTGACTATCCATTTGGCTTTACTGTGATTATTGGTTTGCTCGGCTTAATGGGACTCGCGATAAATGCCGCAATTGTTATTATTGCTGAGCTTAAAATGGATGAAAAAGCGGTTCAAGGAGATAGCGCTGCAATCATTCGCTGTGTGCAAAGCTGTGCTCGACATATCAGTTCAACGACAATTACCACTGTTGGCGGTTTTTTACCATTGATATTAGCTGGTGGAGGCTTTTGGCCGCCATTTGCTGTAGCGGTTGCTGGCGGTACTGTATTAACAACAATATTGTCGTTTATCTTTGTTCCTGCAGCATTTTCATTATTTAGCCAACGTAATGCTTTTGACTTAACGAAGCAGACACCGATAGCATTGTCGAATGCTTAACCAAGAATTATCTAAACGTTTAAGGGCATCGTCATTCTTTTCCGTCCATGGAACCATGACATTACCTGCATGGTTGCAGATACTTAGTTTTTGTCTGGAACAAAAAAACTGACTGTTCATCGACGTGCATGGATGCACTAATGCCTTGAAAGACAGGATGTCTGAGAAAGGCCTGAACATAAAAAAACGCAAAGTGTTGCCACTTTGCGTTTTTTTATGCGTCCGGATTATAACCGTTCTTAATTTTTTCTATTCGCTCTTGATGCCGATGATGGGCTTTTAACGCTGCAATAGAAAAAGCGCCGACAATCGCTACAATGGGGATTAATAGCGATAATGTTTCGGGCCGTAATAAAGTTTCTAACCATTCCATCGGATAACCTACTTGTGTTTTTATTAGTTAATTATTTATTCTTCGAAGTATGTACCCCAACCATCATAATCAACTTTACACTGTTTTGCTAATTCAAACATTTTTTTTGTTTCGTCGAAAATTATGTCAAATTCCAACGCTTGCTCAGTAATAATGTCAAAAGCAAAAACCTTTTCGCCGGTTTCCAATTCAGCTTCTTCTGGCTCTTCTATTTCAAAGCCCATTTTAAAAGCAGAAATAGCGGCTTTTTCTAGTACGTCAAAATCGACACTAGAAAAGTGATGCTCAATCGTGTGATGAACTTCTTCGTTAGTACCATCTTCAATTAATGCTTCAATTAATTGTTCGGTATGTTCTTGCCATTGCTGTAATTCTTCATCAATCATTATTTTGTCTCACTCGGTTGTGCTTCATCTGTCTTTTTAGCTTTTGATAAGGCAATTTCACGCCCTGTCTCTTTGTTCAGTGCTTCTAGCTTAACTAACATGCTGGCATGTGTTTGATTTGTGATGTTTCTAATTTTATCACGCTCATCAACTGAAATATTAATCGGGTCTAAAAACTCAATAATCATTTTGCCGTTATTCCAACGATTCAAATCAATGGTTTTATGTGTATTACTTGCACAAATTGGCACAATAGGCACTTCTGCTTTTACCGCCGTACGAAAAGCACCGGTTTTAAATGGTAATAAGCCGCGACCATAGCTACGTGTTCCCTCAGGAAACAACCAAACTGAAAGTTTTTTCTCACGAATTTTTCTTGCAGTCATATCAATGGTATTCATCGCTTTGTTTTTATTTTTGCGATCAATAAGAATGTTACCTGTTAACCAATACATTTGGCCGAAAAATGGGATCCACTTTAAACTCTTTTTACCGACACTGACGGTACCAGGTTGCACTGCACCACTAACGGTAAAAATGTCATAACTATTTTGATGGTTGCAAATATAGACAACTGGACCAATATTTTTCGCCGAATCAGGAATTCTAACCTCAACCTCTAAACCTAAAAGTTTAGACACTTTGCCTAGATATTTAGCCGTGTGATGGACATTATCGCGATGAAAAGGTCGGATCAAAGAATATAGACAAGAAAAAATAGAGATTAACACTAATGCAATAGTCATCAAAATGATGCGAATAACAGCTAACAAAAGACATTCCTAGAAAATTTATGAGGCGTGATTATACCTTTAATTTAACAAATAGCTAAATCTACTATTTAGCTATTTGTTGCCCAAGAACTTCAAGCACAATAAAAGACTAAAATGGCGAAATATAATGCGGTGAAAATCTATTACTAACAATCGTTTATCACCAATACTATAGAATAGAAACGCCCGCAGCTTCGATTACAGAGGTTGCGTTAGCTCGTTCAATAATTTTAACTAAAGCGGTTTGAATAACTTCACTTTCTCTTGCATCAGTTTCACTAGAAAATCGTTCTTCCATCATTTCCGCGCCTTCTTCTAAAGTAAATTGAACAGCTACTTCAGTCGCACAGTCAGCACTTTTACCAATATACACAATAGCAATTTGAGGATAGCCCTTGAAGCCAGCCTTAACTAATTTCGCTATTCGTTTTTTAGCTTTATCGATATGCATAGTAAACCCTTGTTAATATTGAACTGAGAAAATACAACGCCTAAACTTTTGATAGGCGTTTATTTGAATAATTAGTTTTTGTTATTTAAGTAATCTTGAACGTTTAACGAACATTTAGTTTAAAAAGAGTATACCGCCCCCAATAGTGCAACATTGGCTTTATCATCCGTGCTGATAACGCTATCGGAAACTTCATCACCTAGCGCTGTCATTGTTACTGCACCAATAGCGGTCCAATTTTTTGACAGCTTATAAGTACCAATAACGCCCAGCGTGGTGTTTAGCGTAGCTTCGTCAATACCATAGTAATAGCCAACCATGTCTTCATCTAAGCGCTCAACACGAGCGTTCAAAGTTAAAGTTTTTTCTTTATCGGCAAATACTGTATAGCTCGCACTCGTATAAAATTTTGCCCCTTCAGAGTTATTTGAAACGTCAGTTACATAACCCGCTTCTATATTAAGCTTTTGATAACGATAAGCGACATTTAACCCAGCCATAAAGGATGCATCTCGGTCACCCCAGCTTTGTGCGAGTTCGTTATTTTTAATATCTTCTTTGTCGTAACCACTGTGACTAGTCACTACACCGCCAAAACGAAAGCCATTATCATTTTTATATAACCATGCACCTAAACGATTAAACTTAAAATAAAACCTGTCGTTGTAATGAACATTAATGATTGGCAAAACAGAGGTTTTACTTTCATCACTACCTACAAATTCAGGCAAGCTAGCAGCCGCTAAGCCTACCTGACCATGCAAACCTTTTTTAGCTTTAACTTCATTATCAGGTAAGCGATTAACATCGTTGATACTGGCAGCTAGCGAAGAGCCCGAAAGTAGTGCTAATGCGAGTAGAGAAATTTTCATTTTAAACATTTTCCTAAAATTTATGTTTTGAAGCTAGGTTGCTACTGAGTTCATTATACGCAGTTTTATGACGTTAAGATTAACGTGCTATCTGAATTTCTCGATACTTCATATAAAGTAAGCGTAAGTTTTCATATTCAAATGCAGAGCCTGACGAATAATACCTAAATGGCAATGAGGCTCTAGCGTCAATACTTTGCAGTAATGATAAAAACAATTCTTCATCTGCTTTCATGCCCAGCTCATCAATGGCTTGTTGGTAGGCTAAGCTATCAAACACCAAGCCAGTTGCATCGCGTAACGATGATGGTCCGAGTAAAGGTAAAACTAAATATGGACCTGAGTTTACGCCCCAATAACCTAATGTTTGACCAAAGTCTTCATTTTGTTCAACTAAACCAATCGGTGTTGCAACATCAAAAACACCGGCTAAACCAATAGTTGAATTTAGTGCAAAACGCCCTAAAGTTTCACCAGCAACAGAAATTTTCAACTGTAACAGCGAGTTGATAAAGGTTGATATTTCACCTAGGTTGTTAAAAAAGTTGTTTATACCTGTTTCAACGAAATCGGGGGTCACTTTTTTATAACCTGAAACTACTGGTAACAGCACGTATTGATCTGCTTTGGCGTTAAAATAATACATTCGACGATTAAAACCTTCCCAAGGATCAGCATAGGCGCTCATCAGTCCTAGTTCATTATCACTTGGCAGCTCAACCTTTGGCGTTACGGCATCTTGCTCTAGTTCTGGCACGGCAGAACAGGCCATTAAGCCACAAGACAATAGGATACATATCGCTTTAGCATATTGATTAATTAACGCTGGCATTATTTCACTCCCTGACTAAATGTAGCATTTAGATGTTCAACAAAGCTGACTCTGTCCATATTGCCGCAATGGCCTCCTCTAGGAAATATTTTTGCTCGCTCGGTGAATACACTTTGTAAATATTCAACTTCACCTGGCGCAAGAATAATATCGTCATTGTTGGTGACTAAGTGTATTTTGTCAGAGTTTTTCAAGTAATCTTCAATGGCATGTAAGCTATAACGATGAATTAACTCATCTTTAGTTATATTGGCATTTTCCAATTGCGCTCGCGGCAACATAGCGCCTTCAAAATAATTAACAAAAGTAATGTCACTGACTCGCTGCATTGAGTGAGTTAAACTTTCAAATTTATCAATATCATGATTTTTATAGGTTACAGCGCCGCTATTAAAGCTAGTATCTAAGGCAAATATCATATCTGATGATGACATTCTAAATGACGCTCCAATTAGCAATTTCAATTCAGCCTCAGTTAAGTTGGCATTTTTGAACAAACTAAAAATTGAGTCTTGATCAAAGTTTGAAGATTCTTGTGCAGAATAGCCATCAGAAAAACGCTTAAATATTTCGTCGAACATCGCAATAGCTGCATGTCGGTTACTACGTAAATCAAAGTATTGATCTAAAATACTAACTGAATGATACAGGCTTACAGGCGGATTGATTAATAACACCTTTTCAAAGTTAAATACTTTTCTTTCTTCGTCAAGTAGTGAAACAAACGCAGAATGTGCTCCACCTAAACTATAGCCAGTGATAGCGAATGACGATGCTTCAACTTGGTCTTCATCTTGTACTTGTTGCCAAACTAACTCCATTACATCGTAGAGCTCTTTAGCATCATGCGCTAAGTTGCCAGGCATGTACTTGGTGTTGTTAGAGTTAACAATAAAATTGGCAAAGGTAGGTGATGACAAGGAAATCACGTGGTAGCCCTGCTGATAGAAATTCTTTTGTAAATTTATCATTTTAGCACTGTCGTAACCGGCGCCTGTCCCAGCAATAACAAAAATAACCGGTGCAACTGAATCTTGCTTTAGCAATGAAAAATTCATTTTTTTGTTAAACCAGAATACCTCAGGTATTTTTTCTAAGGGCTTAATAGTAATACTTTTATTAATGACCGGTACCGACGCTAATAAATCGGCTCTTGGCTCTTGGCAATAGCCAGTGACAGTGGCTTGATAACGAGAATACTCTAGGTCACAAACAGCTTTAACCTCAACCTCTTCCGTTTGCGGCTTACTACTACACGCAGTGATTAAAACAATCAGTAAACAAGCTACGATGCGCACTATCTTTCTCCCTAATAATAATTATTATTCTAATTTTTGATAAGCTAAAACCAAATCAGCATTACAAGAGCCATTTGTTAAATTACTACAGGCTATGAAATTAAAAGGTTTTTAATAGCTTTAAGATGAATATTATTCTAGCGTTAACCCAAATAAAAGTATCTAAATTAACGTTAAAACTGAAAAAATATTATTTTTTCTCGCAACGCACTTTTCCTTGTCTATAGTTAAATAATCGCTCGAAAATAATAACAAGCGAATCCAACTCTATTTTTACTCTGTTTTCAAATTTGTCTAACGGCAAGTTTAGTGCGTAAAGGGAATAATATGAAACAGGCTTCAACCATTAATATATATATCATTGTACTTTTTTCACTGATCCTAATTAGTGGGATAAGTTACGCCCACGAACAGCCCATAACAGACAACACTTTTCCCACTTCGAATAACATAACAAGTGATGAAGCCAAGTTATTAAATAACGCTGAAAACTCCTTAAATCTTTTTATTGAATGGGGGAACTTGGTAACTGATCGCACACAATTACCTAACAATGAAACTGTTAATAATCAACAAAGTGAAAACCCACTTGCCAATGAAATAGTTACTAATGATTCATTTACTGCAGAATTGTTTACCATTGATAAAGTCAAAGATTTACAGCAACAAATTGATCTTAGATTTCAAACGGGACTATATAGTTTAAAAAATAACTATGTGTTATCGAGTCATTATCCTACGCTAATTTCAAATCAATTTTTGGTACCTAATTTAGCCCAGAATGATTTATATCAGTTTGGCCGGTTCCGCACTGAAACGGGCTATAGCGATACCAATAATATTAACGAGCAAAGCTTCAAAGCCTTTTTGCATAGTGCCTATAGTTTGATAAACCGCGGACGTTTTGATTTGTCGGTCACGGCTAGTATAGAAAGTATTGATTCAATGCCAAGTATTATGAACTTAGAAAGGCAAGCACAGACACCGAGTTTTATTGGTAACAATGAACAATCAACTAGTGCAACCGTCGGTGTTATCGGCAGCTTTGATTTATCTGATCGCTGGAGCTTAATTGGCGCAGTAACTTCAAGTCATTTAACAAGCGATAACAACAACACCTTAATTATTGAAGAAAGCACTCAAAAAATGGCACTTATTGGTACCACCTATTCATTTTAGTATTGCTAAACAGGTGATAATAGATGCAAAAAAGGCCAATAGTATTGGCCTTTTTTTGTTTTCAAATTCATCCGCTTTTTTGGCAGTTAACCAGCCGTTTCATTTAATATGTAACCTTTACCCCAAACGGTTTCAATGCGGGCACATTTCATCCCTTCATTGATTAACTTATCACGTAATTTTGAAATACGAACATCAACGGTACGTTCTACACCATTATATTCACGGTTTAACAAAACATTATAAATGGCGTCACGCGTCATCACTCGACCGACATTACGCAATAACAAAGCGAGTAGCTGAAATTCAAATGAGCTTAAACGAATTAGCCGACCATCAATTTCACATTTATTAGCTTGTGGATACAAGGCTATATTGCCAACTCTAAAAGCGTGTAACGGACGTTCTTCCTTGGCAGGTTTTCGGCGTAACATAGCATCAAGTCTGACTTTTAGTACATTCGGTGAAACTGGCTTAGTAATAAAGTCATCGGCACCTAATTTAAAGGCGCTTATTTGTTCTTCATCAGTTTCACGTGCCGTTAAGACAATAATAGGTTCATCATAAATTTCACGTATTTCATGGCAAACGTGAAAACCATCTAGTTTGGGTAGACCAATATCTAGAATAACTAAATCAGGCTTATATTGGCTAATCGCTTCGCGCGCTAGATCTCCGCGAAAGACTTGATGCACAATAAAATTGGATTTTTCTAAAAACGATTTAATTAAATTCGATACCATACGATCGTCTTCAATGAGTAGTATTTTTTTCATACTACTTTCAACTGGCATTTCTTTTTTTAAACCAAACATAAATTATTCCACAAAAAATTGGCAAGTCCGATTTGCAAAGTATAAATGTCTTAAAGCAACAAAAAGGTATGATTATGTTGCTAGCCCAGTAACATTATGTAACCGCCATACAAAGACAGTTTAGTAGGGTTGTTGAACGCTATTTCCACAGATGATTTATTTTACTGTGCGGATAAGTTTCGAGATGAATTTATCAAAGTAGGAACTTGGGGAATTTTACCTTGTAATCAGTCTATTCACCTTAATTTTTTGTAAAAAAAAGCCAATTCATTTTATTGAATTGGCTTGTTCGGTGAAAAAGCAAACAATATGCTTAAAATAAGTTCTCTGGCATATCGAACATTGTTTCGCTACCCGCTTTTGCAGAAGCGATTAATGAGCCACAGCGTGGTAATAGCCGAGCATAAAAGTAACGTGCTGTATGAATTTTACTTAGGTGGAACTCACTACTTTCATCGGCAGCAAACGAAACTTCTGCCATTTTTGCCCAAACAAATGCCATTGCTGTGTAACCAAATACATGTAAATAGTCGTTAGCAGCGCAACCTAATTCTTCAGGATTATTTTTAGCTGAGCTTAAAATATCACCGGTTAATTGCACTAAGTCTTGCGTTGCACTTGCTAAAGGCTGAATAAACTCTTGCATCTGTGCTGAGCTAGTATCTGCAATGTAACTTTGTACTTCTTCAGCAAATACTTTTACCAGTTCGCCTTTACTACCTGCAACTTTTCGTGCCATTAAGTCCATGGCTTGCACACCGTTGGTACCTTCATAAATTTGAGATATACGAGTATCACGAACTAATTGCTCTTGTCCCCATTCACGTACATAACCGTGACCACCGAAAATTTGTTGTCCAGCAACTGTACTTTCAAAGCCTAAGTCGGTAAAAAATGCTTTCGCTATTGGTGTCATCAGGGCAACTAAATGATCAGCTTTTTGTTTTGCTTCACCGCTACCGTATGTCGCAATATCTAACTGCATGGCGATATAAGTTGAAAGAGCACGTGAACCTTCATTCATCGCTTTCATGTTTAATAACATACGACGAACATCGCCATGTACCATTAGTGAATCAGCCTGTGCGTCTGGCGATTTAACGCCAGTTAGTGATCGACCTTGAATTCTATCTTTAGCGTATTCCAAAGCATTTTGGTATGAGCGTACCGCAGCACCAAGCCCTTGAATACCAACACCAATACGTTCAAAGTTCATCATGGTAAACATACAGGCTAGGCCTTTATTGAGCTCACCGACTAAATAGCCTTTAGCACCATCGAAATTCATCACACAGGTTGCCGAGGCATGAATGCCCATTTTATGTTCAATTGAACCACAGGTGACATTGTTGAACTCACCTAAAGTTTCATCGTCATTAACCAAGAATTTTGGCACTAAGAATAATGAAATTCCTCGAGGACCTGCCGGAGCATCAGGTAACTTAGCTAGCACTAAATGTACTATATTGTCAGTTAAGTCATGTTCGCCAGCAGTAATAAATATTTTAGTACCAGAAACTAAATAACTGTCATCGTCTTGAGGAATTGCTTTAGTTCTGATCATACCAAGATCGGTGCCCGCATGTGACTCTGTTAAGCACATGGTCGCACTCCATTCGCCAGCATACATACGAGTTAAGTAACGACTTTTCAGCGCTTCGCTACCATGTTTTGCTAATGACAATCCCGCGCCAGCAGTCAGACCAGGATATAAAGAAAAAGAAATGTCCGCTGAACATAGCATTTCTTCATGAAATGCCGTCAACATTTTCGGCATACCCATGCCACCAAACTCAGGATCACCACCTAATGAAGTCCAGCCACCTTGAACATACGTATCAAAGGCTTGTTTATAACCCGGTACTGTTGTGACTTTGCCATCTTTAAAGCTAACGCCTATTTCATCACCATTACGCGATAATGGAGCAATTTCTTGCTCCGTTATTTTTGCGCATTCTTGCAAAATAGCTTCGGCGGTTTCTTTGTCAACACGTTCTGCCAAGGTAGGTAATGACTGCCAAAGCTGGTCAGCTTTAAATACGTCATATAATAAAAAATTCATATCTTTTAAAGGCACTTGATAGTCAGCCATCACTTTCTCCGAACACACGATTGAAACAATTATTTAAAACAGTTGTTTGAATATATATTAAACACAGTAAATGTAAAGTGATAACTAGAAATTAGCTTGCGGATAAAATTTAACGTAAGCTTAAGCGGTGAGTATTTTGTCATAAGGTTTATTTTGAAGCTTATTATTGCCTCTACTGTTTTAATGTTATCTTTTCATGGCTCCCTTTCTGCCAAACAGCTTAGCTTTTCTAAAAAAACTGTCGGTAATAGCGTTCAGTTTGACTATCAATGGCAAGATCAAAACCAAGAAAATCAATCATTAAATTTCTCTATTGATAAAGCAATCTTGTTTGATCGCTTTAGAAACTTTAAAGCCTATAGAGCTGAGCATGCTAAAAGGTCGGTGAATCAAGGTATAAAGAGAGCACTGAGTAAGCAAAATAACGGTGTTCATGTTTCTTTTTTAGGTGCTGGCAATGAAATGCATATAGAGCTTAAAAGCCAAAATCAAAAAGCACTTGATCAAACATTTAAGGATATAGAAAAACTTGAAGATGAATTAATGCAGGAATATTTGGATGATAATTTTTATCAGCAATTTATTTCTTATGATAATAGTATCGCAATCAAACCTGATCATGCTCGCTTTGCTGAAGAATCAGTCGTTGATTTTAAACCATTAAAAACCCTAATTCTCGATAAGGTATCAATACAAAATGTTCGTGAGGTCAGCAATTACGTGCTCGGCTTTGTGCAAAGTATCCCTTATTCAACTTTAGAATCTAGGGTTGACTCTACCGGTGCAGGTTTTAATCCGCCACTAAGAATACTGTGGGAAAATCAAGGAGACTGCGATAGCAAAGTAACCTTAACTGCCGCTATTTTTAGGTCATTAATGCCACGCATTAAAATGATGTTGGTATTTATTGATAATCACGCGTTACTGGCAATTAATATTCCTGCAGAAGATGATGAATTAACCATTAATGTAGAGGGTACTAATTACGTGTTGCTTGAGCCTACAGGCCCTGCAATGATGAAAGTTGGCGAAACATCTCCCGATTCAGAATTTTCTATTCGTAATGGTCGTTATTACGCTGAACCTTTTTTTGCTCTCGCCAAAGAATAAAATGCTACCTGAACTCATTTCACTGTAATAAAAATAATTTAAATTTTTGCCTACTTGATTGATAAAATATTATCTTTCAACGCTTTTAAGGTGATAGGTTTAGCGAGATGTAAATTCATTCCCGCCGCTAAACACTGCTGTTTATCTTCTTCACGTGCATGGGCTGTCATCGCGAAAATTGGCAGGTTTTTATATTGCTTTTGAGCACGAATATGCTGAGTTGCCGTTAAACCGTCCATCACAGGCATTTGAATATCCATCAACACTAGGTCGATATTCTCCAATGGCAAAAGATCTAACGCTTCTTGACCATTTTGCGCAACAACAACTTTAGCTTTCATCGACTCCAACAGCTTTATTGCCACCAACTGATTTACAACATTGTCTTCCACCAATAAAATTCGCATACCTGATAAGTTATCTTCAGTTGAAGAGTCCATTGGAACCGTTTTTTCAGGCTTGCTGTTTAGCTGTAAACGCGTCACTTCTGCCGCCAATTTCACGATGGCTTGGCGATATAATGGCAACTCCAATAATATATAATCTATTTTATGAGCAGAAAACTGTTCAAGTAGCTGTTTTGAAATCACATTAGAAATTGGCTGGCATAAAGCGACTATCTCTACCTTACTAGCGATTAAAGCAATGTCTAGCTCACTAAATTCTTGCTGAGTTTGTACGTTGCTAAGCAGTAGAATACTTTTACTTTTAACGTTTGCTTTGTTCAATTCGTTTATGCTGGCAATTGAAAAAACATTTTGCTCAATATCTTTAAGATTTTGCTGTAAACTTTCGGGTAGTTCAACAGCCAAGTTAATCAAAGAGTAATCAGCTAAAGCCGCTTTAATTTCAGTTAAACGCTCAGGAAATTTACCGTTTGGTTCAGCTTGCTTCAATGGTAATGCTACGGTGAATTCTGCGCCATGACCCAATTCACTTCTAATGGTTATTTCACCATTGAGCAATTGTGTAATATTCTGGCAAATAGATAACCCTAAGCCGGTACCACCATACACTCTCGTCATTGAATCATCTGCCTGCTTAAAGGCTTCAAATAAACTTGCCTGCTTAGATTTTTCTATACCTATGCCGCTATCTTTTACCGTGAAGAATATTTTTTCCTCGCGCGGTATTCCATCATTATCAAATACAGTATTTACTGTCACCGACAAATCAATTTCACCTTGTTGGGTAAACTTTATGGCGTTATTGAGTAAATTACTCAACACTTGTACAAGACGCATAGAGTCGGTATTCAAATGTAATGGCACATTACTGGCAATAGAGACCTTAAAGGCCAATTTTTTATCAACTACCGATGATATATTCAAATTAATTGCTTGTGAGACAATATCTTCAAGCGCTGAATCTTCCATGTGAATAGACATATTGCCTGATTCCACTTTCGCTGAGTCGAGCAATTCATCAACGAGAAAAAGCAAACTGTTAGACGCTGTTTGTGCATTGGATAAATACTGTTGTTGAATTTTATTCAACAGGCTTTGCTCAAGAAGAATACACATCCCTTGTATGGCATTAATTGGGGTTCGTATTTCATGGCTCATGTTAGCCAAAAATTGACTTTTTATTTTGTTCGCTTCTTCTGCTTGGTTTTTAGCGCGCTTTAATGCTCGGTTAATTTCAAATTGCTGAGTAACATCACGAATTAATATGATATTACCCAAGGCAATACTGTCTTCGCCGTAAAACGGTGCTTTATAGATTTCATAGGTTTTCCCTTCGGTCGAAACCGTTTGTTGTACCGCCTCTTCGAGCATGCCTTGATAATCAGCATAAACGCTATTAGCAACATCATCACCTAACGATTTAGCAATAAACTCATCGGTTTGACCACCTAAAATGTCCATTTCTTTTTGTAGTAGCAGTTTTTCTACCGTTTGGTTACAACCAATCAATCGACCTTGCGGATCATTAAAAAGAATATAATCAGGTATCGCATTCATTACTGAGCGCAATAATGCGTAGTCACGTTGATGCTGCTCACTTTTAAATAAAAGCGCTTGAGTTTTTTCTTTCACCCTGAGATCAAGCTCATTATTTTGATCTTTAAGACGTTGTAATAAACTTCGATTGTCACCAAATAAATCTTCGACAATTTTAAACCAATGACGCCATTCATCCGACGGTTTAATTTTTCCAGGATCGCCCGCCGAACAATTCTCAATATGATTAATAAATTGCTTGGATGGTGCGATAAATGTGCGATGAGTTACATAGTAAATAATCACCAGCAAAGTAAATAAGCCTAAAAACAAGCCAATAAATATTGCAAGAAATCTATAATTGCTTGCCGCATAAAAACTAGTTTTCTTATGATACTCCAACAGTATCCAGCCATTAATCGCTAGGTTTTGCTTTTGCAATACCCAATCACCCACTTCACCGCTAGGAGCAGTGTCAAGCAATGACTGGTAACTGAATTTATTCAGCTGTTCAGGGGCAGCATCACTGAATGCAGTACGTGTATTTAGTGTTAAATTGTCATTTTTCTTATGCAATAAAACATGGCTATGTTTATCAACAATAATGTAGCCATGATCCTCATCCACAACTTCCGGAAGATAGTCGTATAAGCCCGCAGTATTAATATCAATAAGCACTGCGCCCAACATTTTATTATTTAAATACACGCCCATACCTAACGCGGTATTTAGTCCTTTTCCGGCAGAATCAACATAAGGACGTGACCAAAACTTATCATCGTGATGGTCCGAGGCTTTAATTTTCAACATCAAGCTATTGGTTAAGCTTTGATCACTATACTGCCAAATGCTTCGAGGTACCCAAGGGTACAAGTTAACAAATCGGCGCATTGAAATGTAGTACAGCCAATTAGCTTCTTTTATAGATTCTTGTGCGGTGACAAATGCCGGAGTTAGCGCATTGGCCATGATCAGCTCTTGTTGAAACGAGGTATTAAAAGTATCAATTCGCCCAACTCCCGTAATATTTCCGGTCATAACACGAGTTTGTCGAGCTAAATTTTGTCGTGGTTTATTTAGATAAAAATATTTACCTTCTTGGCGTAAAGCAGGAATTTTACTGGGTAGTTCTTCAGGAAATTGTAAATAATATTCAGCTAAGTCTCGCATACCTGTCAATGTTTCAACATTACGCGTTAGCCTATTATTAAGCTGAATTCCTTGCTCGGTTAACTCCGCAAGTCGGTTCTCATTTTGGACTTCACGTGCAACGTAGTAACGATAAAAAGTAACAATAAAAGTTACCAACATGATGACCGTAAATACCGCAATGACCGATTTATTGTATCGTTGAAATAATTGTTCTTTGGAGTCTTGTGGAAACACTAAAATGCCCTGTTTGTACGCTTTTTATTATTTTAATTTGAGCAAACGTAGCTTTACGCCACGTTGATTTTTATCTATGTATTTAACTAGTTAAGCTTAACCTTTGCTAAAGTTAAGCTCTTGAGTAATGCTGAAATGATACGCGATAACAGTAATTAATGCATATGGTTAATATTATCGCGATACGAGTAGTTATAAATTTTCTTCGGCAAATGACGCTAAGCGACTTCGCACCACCCCGTTAAGGTTAATGGTACTGCTACCAGGAAAGTCTTTAAAACGTTCAACAATATAGGTAAGCCCTGAAGTCACTGCGGTTAAATAATTACTGTCAATTTGTGCCAAATTACCTGAGCACACTAGCTTAGTTCCTTCACCACAACGGGTAATAATGGTTTTTAGCTGTGAAGCAGTAAGGTTTTGACACTCATCGAGTAACACCCCGAAACTGCTATCATACTGTTAATCCCAAAATAAATCTTGACGCTGAAATATTTACTACTATTTTACTAGTTAGAAGCTAAAAAGATTAACAGCAGGTAAACTCAAATGGCTAGAGCAGTAGAACTATTAAAACAAAAAGTGAACTTAGGTTCAGGCTTTGCTTTCAATGATATTCGAAATCCTCAGTCAGAAGTAATCCCCACCATTGCTATTAGAAGAGAATACTCTTATCGAAGTGATAATATCGTTGAAGACTTTCCACTACTGGCTTGCCCTTCACGGTTTCGCGAATGCATGGAAATGAATTTATTCTTAATGCACAGGTATACTGGCAAATATTCAACACAAAGAAATAAGAAATCCGAATCTGATAATGTACTTAGCGCAGGGTACTTAGCTAGTATGGGAGGAGCAGAGCTTGATGTAAGTACTGTACTCACACAAGCAAAAGATCTGCGTGAGTTTTTAATATGGTTAGAAGAAGATGGTTCCAATTATGAAGAAGTAGTAGCCTCCCCTCTATCAAGGGATAGTTCAGAGGAAGATGTAAAGCACTTACCTATATGGCGATATCATGAATATCTATGTCAAAGAGTTAAGAGTAAAAACAAAAAAACTAGACTTTCATTTAAGGTTGCACAAAACAGGATATCTGTCGTTAAGCACTTTTATCTTTGGACCTATAAAAGAGGAAAGATCGACAGTATTCCATTTTCACTCGAATTTAAGAAATTAAGATACTCATCCAGTAATCAAAGTGTTGAAGACACACTTTATAGCTTACCAACTTTACAGTCAGATAAAGGTGGGCATTATCAATGGGTAAGCAACTTAAAAATTCCACGCAAAATTAAGCAAAAAGAAGACACACCAAAAGAAAAACTACAACCATACTCTAAAGCAGAATTGGTTACTTTATTATCAACTGAAATAGCAAAACATAGAACATTCGGCTTAATGCTTAAGTGCGCTTATTTAGCGGGATTTAGAGCGTTTGAAATTATTGCTATCGATTATAACGATACATTTGATCCTAACTTGGAAAAAAATAAAAGTCGTAAACTACATATTCCGATAGTGAGAAAAGGACACAAACCTATAAACATCATAGTGACTAAAAATTTAATGGCACTGTTACACAATTACACACTAGATGATGTATGGATTAAAAGAAGACGTAAACATGAAACAGAATACGGGATGAATAACCCAGAAAATCCCCTTCCCTTATTTATCAATAGTTCAGGCAAGCGAATGTCTAAAAGTACTCCAACAAATATTATAAGCCAAGTGAGAAAAGAATTAAAAAACAAAGGGGAAGCTCGCTTACAAAGAGACCTTCATGACTTACGTTCAACATACGGTACTTATTTGGCAATATACTTAATTAAAAAGGGAAACTCGCCAAAAGAAATTAGACTTTTTTTAAGAAAACTTTTAAGCCATGAATGCTTTACTGTCCCTGAGCGATATATTGATTTTGCAAAAGCAACTGATTTAGATGAATTCGGCTCAATGTCAACTTGGGTACAAGATATATACAACGATGTGAACAAGCAGATAGAGGAAAAAGATGCAGCCTAACAAGACTTCTCGTTCCAATAGAATCCCTCAACGCTTTAAACAATTTAGTGAAACGTTAAGCAATCAAATTGAAACCTTGATTCAAAGATCTCGTTCACCTGAACCAGAAAAGATTTTGAATGACCCAACAGCAATTAAGCTCAACCGAATTAGAAGAGCAGCGCACAGTTTAGAGCATGCTTTACCTCATGCTCTTAGCAATATGTCCTCAAAATCTAAAAAGACATTTATTCAAAATGGGCTTGATGCTCTTTCTGATAAAAGAGTTTGGCAAGAACTTGAGTATTATTGTTTTCAGGCCAACCAAAATCAAAAGCTCGCTGTGTGGGCTTGTCGAGTAGAAGAAGGGTTAGAAAACTTAGCTCGCTCTCATTTCAAAAACGAATCAATTTATGCACCTTTTCGGGTAGCTCAAGGTACATTTGCAACTGATATAACCAACGCATATGAGTTACCATTTGATCAACTCATTGAGGTTAAAGATCTAATGGATAACTACCTTTTAGAGATGGTTAGTTCCAAGGTTAACTTAAAAGAAAGTACTTTAAGGGAACACATATTAAAATGCACATCAAGTTTGAAGGCTTTATTAAAAAGTAACGAATATAAAGACTCACAATACTATGGAGTTCCATTGTCGAATGCTTTATGTGACAAGGAGTTCATGGACCCCTATGTTAATAATGCATATATAACAAAGTTTCTGAAATATATAGCACCCAACATTTGGGGTGAAACACGATCACAAGCATTGAGAACAGAGGCTGATATACATAAATATGCAGAGCTAATTTCACCAACCTTTGCAAATGAATTAAAAAGCTACGTGGCAAACAAGCTCAAGCACCACCCAAAATACCAAAATAAAAGCCGTAATGCAGTACTGTCAAATAATGCATATTCATTAGTTCGATTCCTCCATTACTTAGGCGATGAAGCAAAAAAAGTGATTAACTTAATAAAAGATGATGGGATTAAATGTTTAGCAAAGAATGACTTTGAAGGCTTTAAATTAGTAAAAGAGCTAGTCGATAACTTACCTGAAAAATCTCCTAAAAAGTTTAATCAAGTATTAAACACGGTAATTGAATTTTACAATGATTCAACAGAGAGTAACTTGCAGTTGAATCATATTATGCCATACGCATTGTTTTATTATTATGAAACCAATGATTCAACCGAGGTTCAATATTTAAAATGGTCATATGAAACTATACCTGCCTTTTTTCAAAACCTAGTTGATTATCAAAAAATATCATTAAAAAGAGCTGACGGGTTTTCCATCCAAGCCGTAACATTAAAAGGCTACGTATCAACAATGAATAGCGCTTTATTTATATGTTATGAGCACTTAAGTGATAATGAAAAAAAAGCGCTTGCTACACATGGTGTAGCTTCATTAGTTAAAAATAATCACGCTATTTTAAAAAATATACGTCAAATAATACAGTCGTTAACAAAACAAGGAGACATTGATGTCAAGAGAGGACAGTCTTATCAAAATTCAATTGATAATCTACTGAATTTCAATGGTTTTGATACGATAAAAAGCTATAAAGTTAACACTCAATTAAGAGATAAGCACGCAAAGCAAATTCAAGAAAAATCAAACAAACTATATTCATATAAAGAGGTCGTTGAACTGGCATACCATATTGAACAAAGTTTAAGTAACCCTTTGAATTCTACTGAAGATAATTTAGCACTTCATGCTGCAAGAATAATTTTAAAGTCAGGATGGAATTTAACGCCCACGTTGGAGCTAGAAACTAATGATATTTTCTATTTAGATACCCCTTTACATACATCTAAAACACCAGCAATTAGACTTTTTAAAAGAAGAGCTGACTACACCACTAAATGGGAGGAGTTTAATATTGATTCAGTTGATTTTGACAATGAAGGGATAGTTATTGGGAAGAAGGTCACACCCGTATTTTTCGATGTTTTAACAGTAAAAAAATTAACATCTAAACTCCAACAAATGAATCTTAAACTCCAAGATAGAATTTTTGTCTATGAATCAGTTAATAACACAGGAAAGTCAAAAATATTAAATTTAACAATGCCTGTATTTGCAAAAAACATTACCCGTTTACTCGGTGCAAGCAACTGTTCTATTCAATTTTCCTCGCAAAAAATTCGCAAAACGGGAATGAATTATATTTACAGAAAGGTATCACGCGAATTTAAGCGATATAAAAAAGCAGGTAAGCACTCATATGCAACATTTCTTCAATATTACTTAAAACAAGATAATAAAGAAGTAGCTAATACATTCAGTAATGCGTTAGCAGTTATGGCTGATTATTTTGTAAGAGATATTACTGAAAAAGTAATCATTGTGACAACTAAACCCAAAAATGGGAAAAGAGTACCTAATGGTGTATGCACTGAATCAACATCAGAAAGTGCAGTTACAGCATTTAAATCTCAAAACAGAAAGCTTCACCAAGGGCATGAAATAAAAGCCTGCGCTGACTTTACCGCTTGTTTATGGTGCCCTTTTTATCGTTGTATCGCGGATCCTGAGCATGTATGGAAGTTATTATCATATCGAGATTTCGTCATTACAGATATGAAAGCATCAGCTGCTACTTTCGACAGCCAGACATTGCAACTCGAACAAATAGAACACTTAAAACAAAGAGTTGAGGAAGTTTTAACAGACCTCGCTAAGTTAAATAAAAGTGCTATTTTAGAAGGAAATCAGCTTCTAAAAGAGTTTGGTATCCATCCAGATTGGGAGGTTGTTAATCCTTTATGAATGATATAAACAGCATAACTGCACTAATAGATGCCGCCACAGTAACGCTAAATAATGGGCATATTGTAATAAAGCCATTAAACCAAATATTTGAAGAGCAAGATTTAGAATCTATTGCTGCTTTTGATAGTATTAAGCTATGGGAAAATACTTCTTTAGATTTTACAAAAACTAAGACTGTTTTATTTCACCACAATATATGGCTCAATTATGAAGATTGTAATCGTAACTTAAATTTTAACGGTAACGATGAGCTAAATTTTCAAATAAAAATGCATAGCTTGATTAAATCAATACACGGTAACTTTGAAGGAGGGAAATCATTTAAAATATCAACCCTGCAAAACTCTGTTACCTATCTTAGTTGTTTAGCAAGTTTCCTTAGAAGTAGAGGGATAAAATCATTCCATCAATTAGAATTTTTACCCGAATTAAAGCTTAGGAATATTTTACATGACTACCTAATAAAAGTGATAAAAATTGAAGCAGTAAAACCTACTCATAGCCTTACAAAATTATTCATACCTTACGCTTCTTACAAATTACTTGGTGAAAGAACTTGTTCTGTTTTTCATGAAACACTTAACAAATTAAATGCTATCTACCATAAAAATACTGTTTATTTATCACATCCAATAATCCCATCGGGAATATTATCTAGCATTTTAAAATACTCCAATGCTGTAATATCTGATTCAAAAGACTATATAGAGCGTTGGCTTGAATTAAACAATGAATTGGTAGAAAACATAAAGGAAGGCTCCCACGCTAAATACAAAACCAAAATTTGCGACATTGTAAAAACTTATACCGATCAACTATCAAACTATGAAGAATTTCAAGATCTCTGTAGTTTTATGGATAGCCTAAAGTTAGCCACTTACATATCCATTTTAGCTTATACAGGAATGAGAGACCTCGAAGTTATCTCATGTGGAATTGACTGTGTTAATGAACTGGATGGGGATTTCTCAATTCAAGCCCTCATGTCCAAAACAGATAATACAGCAGTTGAAATGGACTGGTTTTGTAATAAAGAAGTTTTCGAAGCAGTATCTCTGTATCAACGATATGCGCAAGGAATGCATTTACGCGCTAAAGCTTTACTATCAAGCTATGGAGACCAAATATCGATTAAACAAAAGCATAATTTAGTAGAAGGCTTGAAAATGGGTAAATTATTTGGTGTTTCTCATAGCGTTTCTAGCATAAGTTTTTCTGTTGGAGGAAGGTTTGAAGACTTTGAAGTGCCAAATAACAAATATTCCAATTTATTTAATCTTACACTGACATCAGATGATATCGATGAATTAGATCGAGTTGAATCGAACTATCAAACGACAAGAGGAAAAAAACGAGGAGAACAATATAAAGAAGGAGATCAATTTATCCTAGGGAAACATAAGTTCAGGCATACTCTTGCATATTTTGTTATAGCAAACAAACTAGGAGAGTTAGACGATATTAGATATCAATATAAACACTTAACTAGCCTCATGACGTTCGTTTATACGCAAAGAGCCACACTTGCGGCCAAAAGTTTGATTGAACAAGTTGAAGGTTTTGAAGAGCTTTTAGTCAATCAAATTGCTGGTGAATTGACATCACAAGCAGATAATCAAGCACTTAAAGGTGGTGCTGGTGAAAAATTTAACAAGGCATCAAAAGAGCTAGTAATTGGTATAACCGACTCAAATAGTACAAACTCAAATGCTTTAAAGCAGGTTCACTTTAAAAACCTTGTTGAGTTAAAGTTATTTATAGCAAAAAACCTCAAAGACATTCGAGGTTTACCCCATGGTTACTGCACAGCTGGTGAAGCTTGCAAAATTAAAGGTGCGGCAATACCAAGCGGCTGCGTATATTGCCCAAGTAATATCATTGCAAAGCGGCACCAGATTCATTGGCAAGCAATACTTAATTCAGCATTGAATAAATTAGAAAAATATAAAAAATTAACGGCAGAACAACAGTCAGAATATGCTCTATTCGTAACACACTGGCAAGATTCAGTTTCCGCTGCGCAATACGTTTTAAACAACACAAATTCACAAGCCTATGAACAATCGGAGAATATATAATGACGGCTGCATACGAAGATATGTTAAATGCATTTAACGAAATAAAGGAAGAAGGCTGTAAAGTAAATAAGAATGCTGTAGCGGCAAGAGCAAAAAGAAATATTGCCAACTTATCAAAACCAAAAGAAGAATGGGTTAATCTAAGGGATGATATAGAAGAAGCAGAAACCGAATGGCTTAAACGACGAGATGAAAGAAATAAGGATGAAAAAATACAAGAGCTTAGCGATAAATTAGCCAAAACCCAAAAACTACTAGAAAAAGAAAAGAAAAAAAACAATTTCGATCCTGCTGCTAGCAAGCAAGAGAAAAACGCTTTGCTTGTTGAACTTCAAGAGATGTACAGAGAAATTGATCGCCTGAAAACTAAAGTTACAGATTTAAATAACCAACTCATGCATTCAACAACCGGGCAAGAAATCAGAGTCGATAAAGAGACAGGTGAAATAATAAAAGGGATATTTTAGCTTGCTAAAATAAAGGCAATACCATGGGAAATATTGCCTGACAGGCAACTTTAAGTTATCAAGAGGTGGCCGCTATCATTTACAACGATTTGAACATTTTTACTAAGCGGACGTTTAAATAATTCAACTCTGCCCAAAAGGATTGATTTATACATCTTCACTTTATAAATCAAAATTACTCTCCATATGATTCATAAAATATGGACTTTTAAATCATATTTATCATTGGCAACAGAAAAACTATCATCAGGTGACAAAGTAGCGCAGCAAAAGTTAGAAAATATTTTAGGACGAAACAGGTAAATATAGTTTTTAAGTTACCGATGTCTGAGCTCACTATTATCTATTGGCTCCTGATGCAAGGTGTGTCGCCGTCAGTAACTGGCAAAATCTGACAGTTACACATATACATTTTTTTCAAATCCTAAAAGCTCTGATACGCTGCTTGTATTTGGGTTATAAACCCACTCATGATCAAATATGGATCTCAATCGATGTTCCATGAAAGAGTTATCTACGACGAGAGAGTTAAATTTATTGCCTTTGCCTCTTAACTCTTCCATAGCATTTATAATTTCTTCCGGTAAGTCAGCCATAATAAAGTCAGATATTATCAACATATCGGCATCTTTATATGAATCAGATTCCATCAAGGTTAAACCATGCTTGATAGCTGGTGCTACATCAGTTCCTCCATAAAATGACATTTTTAAGAAAGAGATAAGTCTTTCCATATTAAAGTCATTTGATAAATCTAGTGTGCTAATGCCTGTTGAAAAGTTAATTAGATAGCAAGATCTATTATTTTGCTTAGCTTTTGAGGTCATTAGTAAAGTAACAGCCTTAGCAATAGTTTCTGGCGCACCTTGCATAGAGCCGCTTGTATCGACACAAATAATTAATGGGCCTTTGGTTTCATCTTCTAAAACAGTAGTCTCAACTTCGACTTCATACTCATTATTTTTGATTTGTGTCCCTTCTAAATCGAAACATAGCAAATTCGATTCAATATACTTTAGGTCAAAAAGAATGGATGTTTCGGGATCAGCCATGAGCGCTAACTCACTCGGCAGCGCATTCTCGATATCTTTTCCGAGTACAATACCCACAATTTCTTCTTTAGAGTTAATATCAGGAATTATCACTTCTTCAGAAAATGTCTGATTTATTTGTTCAATTTTCTCACTCTGCTTAGCTAAATTAATCCGCCCCATTATGTCGATTAGAGATTGAACTCCTTTGTCATTCTTTAAATACTCTAGCCATTTTTTAATATCGTCAAAAGGTAGTGAAGTTAGAGAGCCTGATGAAAAGTCGAGAAATAACCCTGGATCTAATCCAAGCGTCTCAACATAATCATATAGCTTTTCAATTTCGTGCAATTTTTCTAATAATTGCTGAATAAACTCTGAACGTAACTCAGCTATTTTTTGAAGTTCCCACGCATTATAAAGCTGCTCAATGACCTTCTCCCGTTCTTTGTGCAACAAAGTAAAAGAGTTATTTAAGTCGTTGATACATTCTTTTTGAATGTCCTGACCTTTAGCTATCTGTTTAAATTTACTATCCTCTTTATCCCAAAAAGAACTTACCTGCTTTTTATTCTCGTAAGCTATTTGTTTATAGTCTTTTAATAGTAAATTGAAATTAGTAGTATCAAACGAGTTTTCATTATTTAGAAACGTTTTATGCTTCTCATCATAAAATGGGTTGTGCACATCTAAATACCGTTTGACGGTGCTTTTCCACTCTGAGGCTTGTTCAGAAACCCAATCCCTTAATTGTTTATTTTTTGAAAGTAGTTTTCCATGCTTTTCACTAATTTCGTTATTAATGGCTTTAGCTTCAGTGCTAAGCTTAGTCATGACAAAGTGCTTCTAGTCGTTCGCAATCCTTAATACGCAATTGCAAGCTACTTTGCTGATCTTGTATTGCAGCTAATGGAATATCCAATAATTCTTTACTTACAAATGGTGAGGCTAATTTTTTCTTATATGATTCAGTTTTTTGCTCACAGATTGATAAAACATTAATAAGTGACTTTCGAATATCTGCAACTGACTCTTCCAAAGACGAAATCAAACGTTGATTAACATCATCTTTTTTATCACCTTTGTGAAATAAAACTCTTGGTGTGTAAGTAACCTCTGAATCATATTCATCATATCTGCTACCAAACTCTCTACCTATAACTTTACAGGTTCCATGGCCATCAAATGTACATTCAAATTTTTCTCTTTCATTGCCATTTTTATCAACAGGATGAAAAGTTTCTTTTGTTTTTAATTTCGAATAAGGAATATATAGCGTACGTTCAGCCGATTCTTTATTCCAATGATCACCATAAGTAAATTTAAGTACTGCTACAAAGTATTTTTTATTGCCTATTTTCTCTGTTTTATAAACATCACTTTTATAGAAAAGTTCCTTGTTAATTTCTTTATCCAAAGACTCTTTTTCTTTATCAAGTTCATCCAGGCTAATGTCTGAGGTAAAGCCAACATCTTTTATAGCTTGATGAACAATACCTGTAACCGACTGTCTATTTTCTTCTTTAGTCCATATGCAATGACTAATAAGTAAAGCATCACTGTGGTTAGTTTCCTTTCTGTCATTAAAAAATGCCGAAGCCTTAAGTAGCTGCGCTATCTTTTGCCAGCGACGATCAGAAACATAAACACCAAGCTCTTCATTTTTAGACAATAACTCATGACGTATTGCATGAATCATTAACAAGGTCTCAGGTGAAAGGGTTACTTTGTTTATTTTATCTAACCAGCTTTGCCATTCACTATTTGTTACTAGTAATTTTTTGGATAATTCTATTTTGGCTTGAGTTGGCTTTGTATTAATTAATGCTTCAAAATTTGATTTCTGTGTTATCGGTCCAACAATTAAACGAATGATAAACCTATCATATAGCGCTTCTAATCCTTGATTCTCCACAGGAGTTTCATTCGAAGCTGCTACAAGTGCTTTAAGTGGAGTTTGCTCAACAACATCACCATTCTTAAACGTTTTTTCATTAATCATGGTTAAGAGCGTATTCAAAATAGCGGGACTCGATTTCCATATTTCATCGAGAAAAGCAAAGTCAGCCGTAGGTAAATACTTATTAGTTTTACGCGTATATCGATCTTCTTTTAATGCTTTAATTGATACTGGCCCGAATAGCTCTTCAGGAGTGCTAAATCGATTCATTAAATGTTCGAAATAATTTGGGGTTTCAAATGCGCATGCTATACGTCGAGAAATTAGGCTTTTTGCTGTACCAGGAGGGCCATAGAGAAAGGTATTTTGACTGGATAATGCCCCTAAAAGGGTTAACGCAATAATATCTTCTCTTTCATGCATACCTATAGAAATATGCTCAATCACTGATGTGATTCTTGCTTGTAAACTCATTACTACTCTACTTCCCTTTAAAGTTCTTCTACTGCTTTGTCTGTTGATTTTGCTAGTTCTTCAATAAATCGAATGCACTTAGCTAACTCATCTTTACGTATAACTTGTGGCTGGTTCACATCGACTTCCATCCGATGAACTGCATCACCACGCATAGATATCCACTTATTTAGTTGAGTTCTTGCGTCTTTTGGGAATACGTTATTCCACTCCCAGTTTTCAGTGATGTCGACGCCAAAAAATTCTTCGAATAAGTGTTTCGTTTTACGTGAATCAGGATTATGAAACTGTTTCAAACGTTCTTTTAACTGTTTCTCCGCAAAGTCACCTAACGTAGAGCCTTTAACTAAGCTGAATTTTATATTAAAGAGTTCAGTCACTACATCTTCAACATAAGTTTCCCAAGCTGTTAGCGCCATTATCAAACTAGCTTTTTTCAAGGCGTCAGGAGGAACAATTTCTTCATGATAATTTAAGGTGTCGTAGCAATTAAGAAGCTCTTTAGCTTCGCTTAGTGCTTGTTGAAAAATACTTAATGATTTGGTCACACTTACTCCTTGTATGTTTATATAATCCTTTGAAAGTCCTTACTTTCCTGACTATCTAGAACGTAAATTTAGATCAATTGTCTCGTCTTAATCGTGCAAAGTAAACGGTATAATTATGTTTACCATAATTAATTTTTAATGACTTTTACGCCCACTGCTCTCATGCAAGCCTTCTTATCAAATTTAAGCATTTGGAGTATTTCTCTTTTTCCACAATGTAAATCAATTAGATTTTGAACTTGTCTCACTACACACGCTTAAGTGTTAGACAGACTATGTACAAAAATATGCTAGCAAACAGCTTTTATTTCTAATGATTCTTGCTCTAACCAGTAAACATCGGCATTTTCTAAAGATTCCAGCGTGTTTTTTAAATTGCGAATAGGTTGGTCATTTACCTTTTCTAAGCATTTAATTAACTTATCAACCTCAATTGTCTTCTCAGAAACTCCAGCCTGCTCTGTAGGATCCATCATATAAGGCACTAAACTGCGCTCAAAAAGAGAGGCCATATGAGCCAATATTTGATACCCACCAACATCTATATCTCCCCAGTGATAAAGGGGAGTTTCAGGGGGGAGTTTACTCTCTACTTTTGAATACAATGACTGCCATGCTCTTGATGGAAAGCCGTTCGTGTAAAACACTAACCCATTGTCGGCTACTTCCCTGCAATAACGTTCGAATGTTGTCTGATTTTCAATAAAAAGAACGTACTTAGGGGGATGACTAATTACAATATCAGTGATTCCATCTGGTGAAACTCCAATATTTGGCCAACAATGAACTGTTTCTATCTCTCCAGATTTAAATCGTATGACAAAGTTACCTTTAAACCTAAATAAAGGCGGAAAGCGAGAAACGCCAATGTAAGCTAGTACTTCTATTGCACTAAGAGCCATAACTTCTTCAGGCAACTTGTTTTTCATAAATGACTTTATTTTAGATGCTAAGTTTTCAAGCTTTTTAGAGTCATTGAAAAGCTGAACGCTAACAGTGCGAATATCAACGGTAACAAGCTGTGAAGGGCTGACAGATTCAGCCCATACAATAAAACAACAAACATCTTGTATTTTAAATTGATCACCTGGGCTACAGTTATATGGTTTCTTTCCTTCACGCCACCCGTCTTGTATCTCTGTTAAAGTATCAGTCAACCAAGAAGGGCATGAACCTTTAACATTTTCAATTGCTTCTATTGCCAGCTTTGTATTGTCCGAAAATATATGGATATTAAGAAAATGGCAAAGGTGACGAACATCTGTAAACTCAATGCTTTCTAGTAAATCTTCGTCACCGAATGCTTTTGCTGCATACTTCAGTCGAATCGTACCTGTTTGAGAGCTAATACGCTCTAGTTCTTCATGACATTTTATGCGTTCATTAATAGTCAAGCAGTGATAAAAATCATACCTTTTTTTCGTGATATTAAACTTCTGCCGTTCAACTAATGCATTTGACTTATTACAAGCTTTGAGCAGTTTTTCAAGAAGTGCATTAGTCAATTTGTGCTACTCCAAACTCCATTTCAACTTCTTTAATTAATGCAGATAGAACCTCAGGGTTAACATTATGGTCGTCACTTTCCAGAAGTTCTTTTCCATCATCTTTGTATGTGTGATGGTCAATATATACCTGATCACCATTTCTCAAAATTGTGTAGGTTTTGTCAACATATGGGCCAGTTTTAATTTCACTTTCTGGTGGTGCCGCAATGATGACTTGCAATCCAATATCTCTGAAAAATGACAATGCAGCTTTAGCGTTGTTACCATCCATTTTGGAAAATGCTTCATCAAACACGGCAATTGCAGCTCCCCCCTCTACTTGATCACCAAACTTTTGAATTTTATAAGCTGTCATAAAGGATGCTCCTAACGCTACATAAAATGGTGCTTGTTTTTCACCGCCTGAACCCGTTTTTAATAATTCGCTGAACTTTCGTTTGGTATCTGTATTGATATCTTTTGACTGTATGTCGTAGCTAAAGAAATTTCGATAATCTGAAATCTCTCTTAACCGGCCTTCTAATAGTAGATTTTCAATAATATTAACGGCTGGGTCATCTATTTTCTCATCAAATAGCGTACCAACACTGTCGATGTCCAAATCTGAGGTATCAGTTACGTAATCGTAAATCATTTTTAATGAATCAATACTAGTAGCGGGGTAAAGGAATTGGTAAACATTATTGTTAAATGTTAATTCTGACAACTGTTCATTTAAGAGCGTAAATGTTTGTTTTATTTGCTGAAAGCTCTCTTTTAAGTTTGCCACGACTTCCGCTCGGAAGTTTTTCAGCATTGTCTCCCTAGCTTGTTTTGAATCCACTACATATTTTGCTAATTCTGTCTTTTCAATTCTATCTATATGCGCCTGACACCTATCTGCTGCTAGCAATGGTTCTGATTGATTTAATACAGCAAGTTCTTTTTTATCATCAGGTTCAAAATTGGAGCAATATTCGGTAAGTGATTCACCAGCATTTCTCAAGGCACTTTGAGCGGCTTTTTGAGCCTCTTCAGCTTTTAACCTCGCTTGCTCAGCAAGTTGAGTATAATTTTCTTCTAATAACTCACAAAGTGCTTCCAGTTTTTCATTGGCTAAATCAAAAGAAAACTTCTGAGCAGCTTCAAATTCTTTTCGTTTATCTGCTTGGCCTTCATACTCTGATGTAAGTAATTTAATCGCAGTTGCATAACCTTCAAGATTCTTTTTTTGAACCCCTATATCAACCATAACCTGAGTTAGCTCTTTGTTAGCTTCATCAAATGCTGTTCCAGCCTGTGTTGATATCTCTTCGAGTCCCTCATCACTATCGCTGTCAAGCTTTTCCAAAGCCTGATTAACTTCGGTGATGATTGTTTCAAATTCAGTAAAGCGACTTAGTGCATTAGGTAGCTCTGCACCGCTGTTGATAGCGGTGGTTATACTTGGTATGAATTCATTAACTAAAGATTTAAATACGAGGTCCTTTTTTTGCGCCTCAACTAGTAGTGGAGCTTTTAATTGCATTTTTTCTTGTAACGCTAACGCATGTTTTTTTCTGGCTTCAATACCTAGCATAATAGTATCAATCGGTTTGCCGCCACCACTTATAGCACCGCTACCGGCGATCATTCCATCTCGGCTTATAGCTCGTTTTTCATGGCGCAACTCATCTTCAGTCTCAACCAGCTTCACGTTATGTAATAAGCCTCGCAAGAACTTTAATGCCACAGGGTTGTCTGATTCGATTAAACTTGCTGCACTATCAGGATCAGGGGGTCCTTCAAATCCAAACCCTTTATCAGGGTTAATCAATTTTACTTGGCGAATGTGCTTATGCCTGTTTTTTTCTTGGCGATATAATTTAACTGCATGGCCATAATCTTGGGCGCTAATAACTAGTGCTTCACGATTACTTCTAAGAAAACTTTCTATACTTATCTGCCACTCTTCATCATTAATGCTTGCTAGATCGCAAACTGGTTTTGCATCTATTCCATGACTTTTTAAAAGATCTATTACATGAGTGGTTGCTCTATTAAAACGCACTTTACCCTGCTTAGAAGCATCAATTAGTGCTTTAAGCTCTTCAAACTCCTCAGTTAACGTCTGAGTTTTTTGTTGCGAATTTCGCGACTCACTTTGAAGTTTTGATGATAACTCTTTTAGTTTATTAAGCTCAACAAGGGTTAGCTCAATTTTTTCTAAAGATAAATACCAAGGCGAACCTAGAAGATCACTGTCATCTCCAATAATAGTTTTTAAGTTAGATTGTATTGTTTTAGTCGCTTTACCTAACGTAGTATCTTCAAATTCTGGCCAGACGAACTCGGTGATCTGTCTCACTTGGTCATTTGATTGGGTTAACACGATGTTTTTCGATTCACGTAACTGAGTATTGCTGTCTAACTTTTCCGTTAAGTTTTGTTTTTCTTGATATGTATTAGATCCAAGCCAAGCTGACTCAGCTTTCTTTGCTACCGCTTTTAGCCTATTAACTTTTTCTTCAAGCTCCTCTTGTTTCTTTTGGTTAGCATCAAATTTTTCCCGTAACTTTTCAGCCTCATCTTGCTTGTTATTTAACCTATCATCTGTAGCTAAACATATAGCTTCTAGCTCACACCATTGAAAAGCTAAAGCGCTATCGTGTTTTTGTTTATAGCGGTTGTACGAACTAACAACTTTTTTTAACAAAGAAAGTTTTGCTTCTGTATTGGCTATAAGCTCTTCAATTTGCTGGTATTCACTATAATCATTTTCAATTCGATCAACATCGATAGTTCGTTTTGGCAGAATATAATTCCAGATAAAATCGTTAATGCTTTTTTCTTCTTTGAACGCTATTCCATTTTTAAAAGCTTGTAACATCATATTAGAAGCGATTTGTTGGCTCACACCTGATCCGGACATTAGTTCACAATATTGTCTTCTGTAATCTGACGCATTGTTAGGGAATGAGATGTTAGCTTGCATAACCTGCATACGCTTTTGCATAGTTGACCAAGGGACAATAGTGTTACTACCATCCATAAAGTCCATACTACTAAGATCTTGGCCATCAATAATAAAGCGCTCTTTTTTAACTTTCTTATCACCACTTCTTGCAAATAGAGAAAGTCCAAAGCTGTAATAAGAATTGTCTGGCCGTTGAAATGTCACGGACAGATAGCAGTTAGATATTTTTCGTGGTTGCACCGCTCTCATCCCGCCAGACTCGGCGACTACGCCAAGTACATATGAAAGTACGGAACGTCCAGATTGTTTATTATCACCACTAGCTGCGTTAAGCGCTATTTTAGTTTCGTCTCCCCCTGCAAAAATTGTTTGTAATGCGTCTGCAAGTGAACTTTTTCCTGCGCCATTAACTCCTTTAAAAAGTGCAACATCGACATCAATAGCAATATCTTCATAATCAAATAAATACCAATTAATCAAAGTCACTCTGACAAGACGGTGCATATTCGTTGATTGTTTAGTCTTACTCATAAGTAGCCTCGGCAGTTTTCGTCATTTTTATTTCTTCTGTTCGATCTACAGAGTGTTCATCGTTGTCGTCAGTAAAGCGCTCTAGTAGTGAAATATATTGTTCAGATAGAATTACTTTGATCGTTGGCAACACCACGATTGTAGGTAGCTCTGATGCTTCATCTTTTTCCCCTAGTGAAATAAGCCCACTTTTTTCAAGCGAGCTTAGTGCTTCTTTGGTGTCAGAAATTTTGGGCTTTTCTTTACCTGTAAGCTCTATGTAATTATCAATCAATAAAGAAGGTGAGGGCTTAGCTTTACCATTTTCAATGCAAGCTTTACGAGCTTCAGTATCATAAAGTTTGGCCAGAATTAACAAAAACAGGGTATCGAGTTGCTTCATCTTTCCACGATGATATTTAGGAATAACACCGCAATAACCAAAATTATTATCTAAAACAAATTCATCGCCAAAAGCACCAAATAAATTAGCAAAATACTCTTTGTATTTAAGGGCTAAATTATAGCTAGTCCTTTGTCCGTGGCCATCATACCAAATAAACTGTTTACGTCTGATCTGCGCAGCGGCTTGGTAAAAATCATCTTCATCGAGATGCTCATTCTCTGGTTTATCCAATAAAATTCTTAAATCTCTAAGCATATTTATACCTTGGTTTGACTTGGCTGAATGCGTCGCTCTATGAGCATTTTTGGCGCAACAATAAATGAGTTTTCAGTGTATTCGTTCTGCACGGGCTTACATTTGTATATTTTCACTAATTGACTATATGGACTACCAGGAGGTACAGCATCATGGAGTAGATCTCGCATTTGTAAAAAGGCAATGAGATCATCTAAGTTATTAACTTCAATTTCGTCAGTGGTGATACGCTGCTTGTTACCAAGCGCTTTCTCAATGAGGTGTAATATTCTTCTTGGTGAAGGAGCTCTTCGTTTGATATAGGCATCGACAGAGCGACTTCGCGCTATATCTTCAATTTTTGGTTGTTGTTTTTGAACTAATGTAGGCTCAGCTGGTGCTTGTAAAGCTCTTGGCTGATACAGCCTAGAATCTGTAATAAAAAATTCAGTCAATTGATTGCTAGGTATCGTAGAATCACTGGGCAATTTTGCGACTCCACTAATAAGATTATCTAGTTTTTCTCCAAGCTCAGGTGTTACTGTTAGCGCGTATTGCATAGCCTCACGTGTTCGTTTAGTCATTGTGCGTCGATAATGGTCTATTCGCTTGAGGGTTGTATCAATATTTTCAAGGATTTGAACGATGTCGTTGAGTTCTGAATTTAACTGTTCTTCAGACTCCTGTCGCGAGTCGGTTTGGTATTCTTTGTGATGTTTTTCAACAAGTGCTTGCCAAACCTGTTTGTTTTGTTGAATGTCAAAAATCTCACTAATCGTTACGGCCCTATATCTATAGGGGTGGGTTGTTAAATTTAATTTGGAGTAATCTTCCAATAAAATTTTCTTGAGGAAGTCTTCAAAAAATGTCTCGAAAAGCTTTTTACCTGTATGCTCCTCACGCATTGTATAAGCAATCTCCTGGCAATTTGCAGCCATAGAGATTAACTCTTTGTAGAATCGGCGAGCACAATCGGCGGCAAATTCAATATTAGAAATCCCATTTTGAGGATTCGACTGTACAGTCCTAATTGCACTATATATGCCCTGGCAAGTCGAACCTAATTTAGCGATAGGGCCTTGTGAAATATTTTCTAAAGCCGAAATAATGCTAGCAGCAACACTTGGCATAAAGGTTTCCCTTCTGTAGCCTTCTCCATCCATCTCTCGAAGCCAGCCGCACTCCTTTAACCTCCTGTAAATTCTAGCAGCATCATCGGGTTCGTCATAAACTCGAAGCTCTTCATATTCTTCTTGAAGATGAGTCTCTTGGCCATGCTCTAATAGACTGTTACGGATGACTTGTTTAGCTTTTACTGGAGTGCATTCTCCTATTGCTGTCTGTTCAACAACCAAATAGCGATATAAGGCAAATAATGAAATCGAATAGATTTTACTGTTAATTGAGGCCAGAGGTTTAAACAGATCGTTATTGATGTTTTCCCAAAACATAGAAGTCTTCACATTTCCTTTAGATGATGAAACTATAAATGATTAATTCATGTGCGTCTAGTTTCTTTACATGTAAAGTTAGTTGACGGACTGTGTTTGGTAGTTAATAATGATGTTGTAATTAACAAACAAGAACTGATTATGTCCAAAAAGTTTGAAGATATTTCTTGGGGGGTTAAAAAACGCCTTCAATTTATTGAGTTTCAATTGCTATTCAAGCGAGAAATAAATTCACGCACTATCGTAATGGAGTTCGGTATTTCAAGACAACAAGCTAGTGGTGATATCAAACTTTATAAGGATTTATATCCAGAAAATTTATTGCCATACAATGCAGCCGATAAATCTTATCGACCAAGTAAAGCATTTAGCCCCCATTTTATTAGTGAAAGTTTGACACCTAACTTTGGTGATTCTTTTGAAGAGCTTTCTAGTAGTAAGTCTATTGAAACCATACCGACATTAAAGAGAAATCAAATCAGAGGGCTTCTCCCTAGTGTTATGCAGGCTATAGAGTCTGAATCTGATATTCAGGCGATCTATAAATCTGCACGCTCACCATTTGGCGCAAAAAGAACGTTAAAACCTTGCGGAATTGCCTATGTTGGTAATCGAGCTCACTTAAGAGCTTATTGTTACGACAAGTGCCAATATCGTGATTTTGTTCTATCTCGATTTAGTACTGAGCCTGAATTGATCCTCCCAAGAAACAATAAAACTGAACTGCCTGAAGATGTCATGTGGGATGAAGTTCTATCTGTGATTTTAGTTGCCAACCCAAAACTTTGTGAAGATGGTAAGGAACTCATTGTAGGAGAATTTGATCTTGAAAATTCTTCGCCTGTCAGTATCAGAAAATCATTGCTGCATTACTTTTTTGCACATAATAATTTACCAGTAAATGATGACGATTTTAATTTGGCTAAAAATCAGCCATGGTCATTTCCTGTTTTAGTTGAAAACTGGGAAGAATGCAGAGAATACTTATTTACTAGTTAGTAATAAAGTCATAAAGGTTCATATCAAGTAAACACTTTTGTTTACTCACGGGGTAAAGCATTTCTGGGTATGCAATTATATGTGCTTCAAGTAAACAATATCGTTTACCGCAATGTTTACAAAACGGTCATAGTTAGGAAAGGCTTTATTTTTGGCTATTTGTGCAGCTAAATGATTAGGCTAGATCGCACCGTTCTAGTAATAACAGAACGAATTCTCTCTGAAAATATTGATAATCATCAGGAATGTGTAGATTGATTATTTTCGGAAAGAAGGCTTCGCCAGTATACTTTTGAATACGTTCAATATGTTGCTCCTCAAACACATAAATTCGATCAGACCATTCCAGCATTTCTTCAGTGCAAAGTGTTGAATTAGCTTTTTTTACATATTTTTCGCTGAGGCCTGCGGATTTGTATTGGTGATTTTTATTGGCGGCACGAAACAGCTCTTCAGCTCTTCAGCTGTTTTGCTGCGTTGTATATTTGCAGTGCATGAAAATAGAATATTCACTGGCGGCTATTCCTCATGAAAAGTCACCCGTCTTCATACGAATCAGCATGTTCATCACTTCAGCGGCATCAATCGAAAGTTGCTCAAACGGTGACTTCCCTTGTAAAAACGGTTTAGACTTAGTTAGCCATTCATTGCGCACCCGATCATCACATTTAAATTGGTTCATCAGCTCTTGATAAATATCAAAATGCTCAGTTTTTAAATGTTCTAATTCGGCAAAATTAGTATGTTTTTCTACAGAAGGTTTGGTGTTTTGATGAGACATAAATTTAAGCTTTTAAATAGTGATGATCTATATCAACACTAAAGCATAAAATCTATTTGCTGTCTAACTCATAATGAGACATACTATTTCAACTCGAATGGAAAATGTCAATAGAATCAGATTTATCGAATGGAAGAATTCAGTTTTGCGCAGAAGCAGCGCCTAGCTTATATCGACTTTAAGCTCTATTTTACTGGGATGGTAACTCGCAGTGAAATAGTTAGTCATTTCGAATTAGGCCTTGCTGCTGCAACCAGAGATTTAAAGTTCTACAAAGACAATGCGCCTGAGAATATGGCGTATGACAACGTAGAGAAAAAATACTTCATCACCACGCAATTCAAACCCATATTTAAACACGATGCTCGCCGTACCCTTATCAAGTTAGCGAATAACATTAGCGATGGCTTTGATTCGATTGGTGATACTTCATTCCCTATTGAATCACCGAGCCCGTTAAACGTACCTGATATTGATATTATCGCTAAGCTATCTCAAGCGATCATCAACCATAAGCCTATTAGCGTTATATACACCTCTTTAAGCAGTGGTTCAGGTGCAAGAGAACTTGTGCCTCACTCAATTGTAGATAATGGCTTACG
>OJBM01000055.1_pt1 | contig 66877 bp, 64 predicted proteins | sample 1591061 | NCBI WGS metagenome assembly OJBM01 (sample SAMN05416872, study PRJEB24817) | seawater metagenome | isolation source: Sea water | place: Canada:Atlantic | collected 2013-11
TATTGCACAATTGCCTAAAGATGCTGAAGTAGAAATGGATGGTGTTTTAGAGCTGCCATAAAAATCTGCCTTTAAAATACGCTAATAAAACAGGTATTCTTGGCCATAAAAAGCCGAAGCGACTCTTAATCATTTTTAAGAGACGCTTCGGCTTTTTTGTACCCACACATAAGGTGGGCAATCAAACATTAACGTTGTGCAAGTTTCTCGGTTGCGCGCTTAGCGGCGGCACGTACTTGGTTAGGGGCGGTGCCACCAATATGGTCACGAGCACTAACTGAGCCTTCTAATGTTAATACATCAAATACGTCTTCAGTAATCATGCTTCCAAATTGCTGAAGCTCTTCTAGCGTCATCTCTGCCAAGTCTTTACCGGTTTTCACACCATAGCCCACTGCGCTGCCAACCACTTCATGGCTGTCACGGAAGGCCACACCTTTACGCACAAGGTAATCGGCAAGGTCGGTGGCGGTACTGAAACCACGCAGGGCGGCTTCACGCATCACCTCTTTTTTAGGCGATACACTGGGCATCATGTCAGCGAAAGCACGTAAGCTACCGGCTAATGTATCAATGGTGTCAAACAAGGGCTCTTTGTCTTCTTGATTGTCCTTGTTGTAAGCCAATGGCTGGCTTTTCATAAGCGTTAGTAAACTAAACAAGTGACCAAACACACGGCCAGATTTACCACGCACAAGCTCAGGCACATCTGGGTTTTTCTTCTGCGGCATGATGGAAGAACCTGTGCAGAAGCGATCAGGTAGCTCAATAAAGTTGAACTGAGCGCTGGCCCATAACACAAGCTCTTCAGAGAAGCGGCTTAAGTGCATCATGATGATGGCGGCATCGGCATTAAACTCAATGGCAAAGTCACGATCTGAAACACTGTCCAGTGAGTTTTCAGTGGGCGCGTCAAAACCCAATAGCTCGGCTGTGTAATGACGATCAATAGGGTAGGTCGTACCGGCTAGGGCAGCGGCACCTAATGGCAATACGTTTACACGCTTACGGCAATCTTGAAGGCGGGCATAGTCACGCTCTAACATTTCGTTCCATGCTAATAAATGGTGGCCAAATGTCACAGGCTGAGCCGTTTGCAAGTGAGTGAAGCCCGGCATAATTGTGTCAGCTTGCGCGGCGGCCAGGTTAATTAGGCCTTCTTGTAAGCGCGTTAACTCAAGGCTTAATGCGTCAATTTCAGAGCGTAGGTATAAACGGATGTCAGTGGCTACCTGGTCATTTCGGCTACGACCGGTGTGTAATTTTTTACCTGTAATGCCTATTTTCTTAGTAAGCGCCGCTTCAATGTTCATGTGTACATCTTCAAGGGCAATAGACCACTCAAAGTTACCAGCTTCAATATCGGCTTTTATTTCCCCTAAGCCTTTAATTATATCGTCACGCTCCCCTTCAGTTAATACACCGACTTTAGCCAGCATGGTGGCGTGAGCAACTGAGCCTTCAATGTCCTGAGCATACATGCGCTGGTCAAATTCAACCGAGGCGGTAAAGCGTTGTACAAAGGCATCAGTGGCTTCTGAAAAGCGCCCGCCCCAGGCAGAATTGGTTTTATCGTTGCTCATATTCTTATCCACAAGCCTAAAAAGACTTTAATTAATCGTTTAATTGCGCGCATTATACAGATTGTAGCCTTTGTATGCAGTTCTAGAGGGTCAAGTTAGTTAGGGAGTCATACAGATATGAGCCTTTGTATGCGGGCCTAGAAAATCAAGTTAATTGCGGTGTCATACAGATATGAGTGTTTGTATGGGGGCTAGAGAATTAAGTTAATTTCGGCACCCTTGGCTCTGAGCCCCATAGTTGGTCAATAAATTAATGGATGGGATTAGCCGCTTATCAGTCTTTTAGATGGGCTTAAGTAAAGGCGCTTGAGACTCGCTGGTAGATTTGCCAGTATGCTGTGAAAAACATCTATATTTAATCCGTTGATGCTCAAACGATTTGTCCAAGGATCACCATTTTAATGCCACAAAGCCTTCCCGCGGTAAGCGCCAGCGATCTTATACCCGACTTATGTCAGGTGCGGGCTGTGATGTGGCTGATATTATTTAGCGAAGCCTTGGTGGTGGTGCTTATATTGCTATCTAATGGTGGCTTGAATTTTAGCTGGGAAGGCTTTGGTACCTTATCTTTTTATGTGCAGTGGGTGGTGCTATTAAGCGCCGCTTGTTTATGTAGGGTGCGTTTACATGTGGGCTTATTAAACTTAAACCAATTATTGCTACTGAGTTTATGCATTATATTAATGGTTAACTTTTTAGTTAGTTTATTGGCCATGTGGGGTTTAAATTATTTTTTATTTTCTGATTACGGATGGGACTGGTTAATTCGGAATCAATTCATAGCGGCGATTCTGGCGAGTCTTCTACTACATTACTTTTATGTGCAATTACAAAATCGCTTGCGCGCTCGCAGTGAAGTGCAAGCAAGACTGCAAGCTTTGCAAAGCCGAATACGGCCTCACTTTTTGTTTAATAGTATGAACATCATTGCCAGCCTTATTCATGTAGACCCAGATAAGGCAGAGCGTGCGGTAGAAGATTTATCTGAATTATTTAGGGCCAGCTTAAAAGAAGCGGGTGTTGAAGTAACGTTGCAGCAAGAATTAGAGCTGTGTGAAAAATACATTCATATTGAAACACTAAGGCTTAATGAGCGTTTACAAGTTAAATGGAAAATTGAGGCGCCGTTGGATGTAAAAATCCCCATGCTCACATTACAACCTCTTATTGAAAACGCTATTTACCATGGCATTCAGCCTTGTTTAACAGGGGGCATTATAGAAGTAGCCATTAGCCATTTATTTAACCGCGTAAATATAATGGTAAGCAACCCTATTCCTAAGCAGGCTTTGTCAGAGCGTAATGAAAAGGGCAACCAAATGGCTCTTGAAAACATACGTCACAGATTAAACGTTTTATATGGCGAAGACGTGAAGATGGACACAAGGGTTAAAGAGCAACAGTTTATCATGCAGATAAATTACCCTTATGCCTTACCTAACAATAATAAAGGGCAGGATGCTGTAGGAAAAAGCACATGAATATTTTATTAGTAGACGATGAAAATCTTGCTCGTAGTCGTATGCGCAGAATCATTGAAAATGCTGAGCTAGGTCACATCATTGCCGAGGCCGATAACGGCGTGAACGCTCTTGAGTTAATTGAAAAATTAGCTCCTGATGTGGTGCTAATGGACATTCAAATGCCCGTGATGGATGGATTAGAAACAGCAAGACATTTAGCCAGTTGGGAAACACCTCCGGCTGTCATTTTTTGTACTGCTTATGATGAATATGCCATTGAAGCATTTAATGTTTCTGCGGTGGGTTATTTATTAAAGCCTGTGCGCTTGGAAGATTTAAAAGAAGCGTTAGGGAAGCTTAAAAAAGTCAATAAAGTGCAAGCCTTAAGTCTTAATAATCAACACGCTCGCTCTCATATTAGTGTTAAGACTTATACCGGTATGGAGCTTGTACCCATTGAGAACATTCATTTATTTCGTGCCGACCAAAAATACGTATCTGTATTTCACCGAAATGGCGAATTATTAATTGATGAATCGTTAAAAGAGCTAGAAGAAGAATTCAGTGAGTGGTTTGTGCGAGTACATCGCAATGCCTTGGTGAATATTAAAAGCATTGCAGGGTTAGAGAAGCAAACCGATGGCAGTGTCTCTTTGCGTTTAAATGAATTGGAAGAATTGGTGCCCATTAGTCGCCGACATGTGGCGGCCATTAGGAAGTTGTTGAAGGGTTTGTAGTTCGTCTTAATGAGCTTAGATGCTATGGCTAAAAGTAAAAAGGCGAACTGAATAGTTCGCCTTTTTTATTGCTAAGCCGCAGGTTAAGTTAAAGCCTAACTTCAATCCCTTCTTTTTGCATATGCTCTTTAGCTTCTTGTACCGTGTGCTCACCAAAGTGAAAGATACTGGCAGCCAAAACCGCATCCGCTTTTCCAAGGGTTACGCCATCGGCCAAGTGTTGCAGATTGCCCACACCACCTGATGCTATCACTGGTACGCTTACCGCTTCGCTCACAGCGCGTGTCAGCTCAATATCAAAACCACTTTTCACGCCGTCTTGATCCATGCTGGTTAATAGCACTTCGCCGGCACCGTAGTGGGTCATTTTAATGGCCCATTCTACAACGTCTATGCCGGTGGGTTTGCGGCCGCCGTGGGTAAAGATTTCCCATTTTCCAGGCTCGTTTTCTTTGCTTACTTTTTTAGCATCAATGGCAATGACGATACATTGGCTACCAAATTTTTCAGCGGCTTCTCGTACAAATTCTGGGTTGGTGATAGCAGCGCTGTTAATGGCGGTTTTATCGGCACCGGCATTTAACATGTTACGAATGTCTTCTATGGTGCGAATTCCACCACCCACTGTCAGTGGAATAAATACCTGTTCGGCAATGGCTTCTACAGTATGAATGGTGGTGGCGCGATCGTCAGAGCTGGCGGTGATATCCAAAAAGGTAATTTCGTCGGCACCTTGTTCGTCGTAGCGCTTGGCTACTTCAACAGGGTCGCCAGCGTCGCGAATATCAACAAACTGAACCCCTTTAACCACACGGCCATTGTCCACGTCTAAGCAAGGGATAATGCGTTTTGCTAAAGCCATAATAAAATCTCATATAAAAATGCAGGTGAAAAACTACCTACGTTGCCAAATCGTCGTTAAAAAACATTTAAGCGTCCTCACTTACTAAAGTAAGCTGCGGGCCTTAAATGTTTTTCGCCTCGCCTTGACTGCCTCGCAAACGTTTTATGGGTTTACGCTGGGGCTCTAATCTTGCCCATCCCAATTAAGAAAGTTTTCTAACAACTGCAGTCCAGCTGTATGACTTTTCTCAGGGTGGAATTGCACGGCGAACACATTGTCTTGGGATATTGCGGCAGCAAAATCTTTGCCGTAATGGCCAAAGCCTTTAACTTGGCTTTTGTTTTTGGCATCCACATAAAAGCTGTGCACAAAATAAAAGCGCGAGTCGTCTTCAATTTTATTCCACAATGGGTGAGTCACCTGTTTAACTTGGTTCCAGCCCATGTGAGGCACTTTTAGCTTTTGATCTGCCTCAATACCTTGCGTGCCAATTAACGGCTCACCAAAGAATTTCACTTCACCATCAAAGTGACCAAGGCAATTAACCCCGTTATTTTCTTCGCTGTGATTCATGAGTGCTTGCATGCCAACACAAATCCCTAATAAGGGTTTTGTTTTTGCCACTTCTGCCACTACTTGGTCCACTTCTAGGCGTAGAATTTCGCCCATGCAATCACGCATGGCCCCTACACCTGGTAGTACCACATGATCTGCTTTTAAGATGAGATCTGGATCTGAAGTTACCAACACCTTTGTGTTGTTACTAACATGTTCCAGCGCTTTAGACGCGCTGTGTAAATTGCCCATGCCGTAATCGATAACGGCACAAATTTTACTGCTCATTATTTTAGCCTTAGGGGATAACACTGAGTCAGTGGTTAGTGCCCCTTAAGAAAGACAACCGGTTAAGTTATAAAGAGCCTTTAGTAGAAGGAATCATGCCTTCCATTCTAGGGTCTACTTCCAATGCCATACGTAATGCACGACCAAACGCTTTAAATACCGTTTCGGCTTGATGGTGAGCGTTACGACCTTTTAAATTGTCGATGTGCAAAGTCACATTGGCGTGGTTGGTGAAACCTTGAAAGAACTCATAAAACAGTTCGGTATCAAAGCCGCCAACGGCACCGCGCGTAAACGGGATGCTGTATTCAAGGCCTGGACGACCCGAAAAGTCGATGACCACGCGAGATAAGGCTTCATCTAACGGTACATAAGCATGGCCATAACGGCGCAGGCCTTTTTTGTCTCCCACGGCTTTGGCAAAGGCTTGGCCTAAGGTGATTCCGGTATCTTCGGCGCTGTGGTGATCATCGATATGGTTATCGCCTTTACAGACTATATTCATATCAATTAGGCCATGGCGGCCAATTTGATCCAGCATATGCTCAAGAAAAGGCATGCCAGTATCAAAACTGGTTTTGCCGGTTCCATCTAAATTCACGTCGACCTTAATTTTGGTCTCGAGAGTATTGCGTTCTACTGACGCTGTACGCTCCGTCATGGCTATCTCCGCGCTGACGATAAAATCAGCATTGTACCGTAAAGGATCACTTAGTGCCTTAATCCTGTTGGGTAGGATAGAATAGCGCGCGAACAAACTGGCAAGAGCTGTTTTTATGAGAAAGCCTTGCTTTGTTAGCCTGATTAAAAGGCATTATGTAAGCTAGAGGAAGTGACTTTGCCTGTACATATTGAGTGGATAGAGTCTCCATCGGAACAAGACTGGTTAGATTTAGAAAAGCTCTATAACGATGCCCCCAATCAATGGTTTGAAGGGTTATCTGGCCACACGGCGCTAGCCTATATAGCCGCTAAAAAGCAGCAAGACTATAAAGTGGTGGCCGGGCGCTTTAACGACAGGTTAATCGTCGCTGCAACTCTTAAGGCTCAGCAAGGTCAGAGCAGCTATCTATTAGAAGAGTTATGCGTGCGCAGTGCAACGCGCAAGCGTGGCGTGGCCAGGCAAATGCTGGTACGACTTTGTCAGTGGAGCAGTGAGCAAAAGTGCACTTTGCTAGTGACAGATGAAAGTGCCGAATTTAAAACCTTGTTAGAGTACGGTTTTGTACACTCACAGGGAATATGGAAGCGCCAAGGCTAATATTGTCTAACTGGTGAAACAATAAATTAGCCATTGCCGTCTTTATGTTCAAGATTGGCGGTATTAAACTAGGCTAAGAATTAAAGGAGAAAGAAAATGGCTAGACTACTTACAGTGTTAACCTTACTGGCGGCATTCATTATGCCCGCACAGGCTCAGCAAGATGACCCTCAAAAGCTTGTAAAAAGCATTTCAGATGCGGTGCTCTCTGAAATATTGACCAATAAAGACAAGTTAGAATCCACTCCCGATTTCATTCCTAATCTGGTTGAAGCCCATATAATTCCAATTATAGATCAGCAGCGTATGGCTAAAATGGCCGTGGGCAAACATTGGAAGAGCTTTTCAAATGAGCAAAAATCAGAATTTGTCAGCGGCTTCAAAAAGCTGCTAATTAAGACCTATGCTGGTGCCTTTAAAGCGTATACGGGTCAGGACGTGACCTATGGTGAAACTAAATTTAAGAAATCTAAAAAAGGGGTGAATACCGCTAAAGTTAAGTCGGATATTCATTTGGCTGGGGGCAGCCCAGTACGCTTAATTTACAGCATGTATAAGTCAAAGAAAGATAAGTGGCTAGTGTACGATGCCAATATCGCTGGTCTTGGCTTGGTGAAAACTTATCGCGCCCAGTTCTCTGAACAAATACAGCGTGACGGCATAGAAAAAACCATCGCCAGCCTAGTGACTCCTTAACGGTAAAGCTGCGCCATTTCATTCAAAAGTCTAGTAGTTACAAGGGTTAGAAGCATTCTGGCCCTTGTTTGCTTTACCCTGTATTCCATCCTAATCTTTAGTAGATAGTGCCTGTGGTACTGCATTTTTATGCTTGGGATTGTGAATTTATGGCCAAGGGGTGGCAGCAAGGGTGGGTTGTGCCATGCATGGCAGTGCTACTCATGTGCTGCCAGACGCATGTGAGCCATGCTGAGCTGAAAACACATCAAATTAAAGCGGCCTACCTTTATCAAATCAGCAAGTTTGTATTTTGGCCTGAAGCGCGCAAGCAGGTAGACCAATTTCAAGTCTGCCAGCTGGGGCCCGATACCTATGCTGGTAATTTGCAAAAAATGACTGGCAGATCGGTTTTCAACAAGCCGGTTAGTATTCGTTCAGTTAAGTCTTTGTCTCAAGCGCAAGATTGTCATTTATTAATTCTGTCTACCCCTAAAGAAATCCCCCCCAAATCTTTACGTAAATGGCTAAGTCAAAACAGCGTCCTCACCGTAGTAGATGGAGAGGAATACTGGCAAAGAGGTATGGTCTCCTTTGTCCTAGAAAAGCAGCGAGTACGGCTTCATATTAATTTAGAGTTAGCGGAAATTTCTGGGTTAACGTTTGCTGCTAATTTATTGGAAGTGGCCAGTGAAATTCACAGTGGTAAGAATTAATGGCTGCCCGTTACTGTGTTGTGATGGAAGGCTGTTGCCGAATGCGCGGTGGTGATGTGTGGTGAATGTATTTGCGCTCCTTCATCTGAAAACGAAATTGCTGGCCAGTATTGTGATTACCAGTGTCTTTGCTGTGGTAATGACCAGTGCTGCGCTGCTTAGTTATGACCGCTATTTAGAAATCGAAAACGTATCTGAAGATATGCAAATACTGGCTGGTATTGTGGCCAACCGCACTACGGCAGCTTTAGTGTTTGCCGATGTTCACCAAGCAGAAGCCAATATTAAAGCGCTAGGTGAAAACCCTAATGTGGTTATGGCTTGTATCTATGATAGTGGCCAAGAGATCTTTGCATTTCATCATTTTACCATGCTGGATCAGATTCCCTGCCCCGTACACCCGACACAATCGCGTTTAAGCATAAGTGACAGCATGGAAATTTATGCCCCTATCGAACTTGATGGCCTTCAAGTGGGTACCTTATATATGAACCTAAGTTTGCACTGGCTTGAAGAGCGCTGGCAGCAGCAACTTATTTTTATTTTTATCGTGGCGCTGTTTACCATATTTATTGCCTTTTTTATCGCCAAGTATCTGCAAAAAGTGTTGATTAAACCCATTCAAAAGGTCACTTCAACCGCGCGTGATATCAGTGAGCAACAGGACTATAGCCTGCGAGCTGAACGAGGTGTCCGAGATGAGTTAGGCGATATGGTGGATGTTTTTAACGATATGTTAAATAAAGTAGAGCAAGAGAATGACCGTCTTACCGCCAGTGAAGAAAAATTCAGACAACTCTCGGCCGTCTCTCCTGTGGGAATTTTCCAAATAAACTTAGAGCATCAAATTACCTACGTAAACAGTCGTTGGGAAGAGATCACAGGGATAGATGAGCCGTTGACGAATCTGGAGCAGTGGCTTTCGCGCATTCGCATTGAAGATCGCAGGCGCACTTTAAAGGCATGGTCTGCTCTTATGCAGCATCACCAAGATTTTGTGGTAGAAGTAGGCTTTGAAAAAAATGAAGACGTTACCTGGGCCATCATTGAGGCCAGTGTTTTGCACGATGGCAAGGGTGAAATTAATGGTTACATGGGCGCCATTAGCGATATTACCGACTTAAAAAATGCCCAACTAAAGATGGAAACCTTGGCATTTTTTGACCCGCTTACTGGGTTGTCTAATCGGCGTTTATTTAAAAATCGCTTAGAAAAAGCCGTGGCCGACAGCAAGCGTCGCGGCACATTTGTGGCGTTATTGTTTTTAGACTTAGATCAGTTTAAGCGCATCAATGACAGCCTTGGCCATGAGGCTGGTGATCAATTGCTGGTGGAAATTGCCCGTCGCTTAGAGGGCAGTATTCGCGAAAGCGATACTGTGTCGCGCATAGGGGGTGACGAGTTTACAGTACTGCTAAGCGATATCGACTCGAGTAATGGCGTGCGTTACATCGCTGACAAAATACTTAAACGTTTGTGCGAACCTATGATGCTGAATAACCAAGAAGTCAGCAACACCGTGAGTATTGGCATTACCATTGGCCCAAGTGATGGTGACGATGCGTCCACCTTAATGCGTAATGCCGATATGGCCATGTACCAAGCTAAGGCCATGGGTCGAAATAATTATCAGTTTTTCTCTGAAGCCATGAATAAGGAGATGATGAATTATTTAGAAATTGAAAAAGACCTGCGTAACTCCATCGCCTGTGATGATGAATTTATTATTTATTACCAACCGAAGTTAGACTTAACCAATGATCATTTTATAGGAGCGGAAGCGTTAATACGCTGGAAGCCAAAGGGTAAGGACATGATTGGCCCTGACCGGTTTATTCCCATTGCAGAAGAAAGTGGCTTGATTGTGCCCATAGGTAAATACGTGTTGCATCATGCTTGTGCACAGGTGAAAGAGCTTATCGATATAGGCTCGTGGCCAGAAGGCGCTAAGGTGGCGGTTAATTTATCGGCCCGCCAGTTCAGTGACCCAAATTTAATTCATAGCTTAAAAGAAACTCTTGAAATAACAGGCTGCCCGCTGCATGCCTTGGAATTGGAAATCACGGAAAGTACCTTAATGGGCGATGTGGAAATTGCCATCTTAACCATGCGCCATATTAAAGAAATGGGCATCTCCATTGCCATAGATGATTTTGGAACCGGTTATTCATCCCTAAGCTATTTAAAGCGTTTTCCTATCGACATATTAAAAGTAGATCGCTCGTTCGTAAAAGATATTCCCGATGATTTAAATGACATGGAAATTACCGCCGCGGTGATCGCTATGGCTCATAAGCTGCAGTTGAAGGTCGTAGCGGAAGGCATAGAAACCCAACAACAACTGGAGTTTCTAAAGGCCAATGATTGTGAATATGGCCAAGGTTATTTAATTGCTAAACCCATGCCCGCCAAAGATCTGAAAGAGTACATTAAGGCCTTATAAAAGCCTGTGCTGGCGCCTTGCTTGCTCGCATCCATCGGTTCATTCAGGTAGTCTTGCTTTCCTTATATCCCCGTAGTTTGCTGTGATGAATACTTCCTCTTTATTTAGTCAGGCTGTGCTGAATTGGTTTGACGAGCATGGGCGTCACGATTTGCCGTGGCAAAAAAATAAAACCCCATATCGCGTATGGGTGTCTGAAATCATGTTGCAGCAAACGCAAGTGACTACAGTTATTCCTTATTATCAAAAATTTATGAAGTCTTTCCCCACTGTAAAAGCATTGGCGGCGGCTCCTATTGATGAAGTGCTGCATCATTGGACGGGCTTAGGTTATTACGCGCGGGCTCGTAATTTACATAAGTGTGCACAAATGGTCATGAGCGAACATAAAGGGCGCTTCCCTAAAGACATCGATCAGCTTATTGCCTTGCCTGGAATTGGCCGCAGTACCGCAGGGGCAATTGGTAGCATTAGCATGGGCCTGGCCAGCAGTATTTTAGATGGCAATGTAAAGCGGGTATTAGCACGCTTCCATGCCATAGAGGGTTGGCCTGGAGCCAAAAAAGTCATGGACGATATGTGGCTGGTGGCTGAACGTTACACCCCTACAGAGCGCACCGGTGATTACACGCAAGCCATGATGGATCTAGGGGCGACCCTTTGTTCTCGCAGTAAGCCTAAATGTGAAATTTGCCCATTGGTGGCCCAGTGCGAAGCGTATGAATTAGGTCGTGTGAAAGACTTTCCGTTTAGTAAGCCCAAAAAAGATAAACCTGTGAAAAGTACGCGCATGATCATTATTGAGCATGAAGGTGAGATTTTGCTGCGCCAACAACCGAGCACTGGTTTATGGGGGGGCTTATGGATTTTCCCTCAGCAAGACTTACTAGATGATGTACTGACACACCCACAATTGCAAAATTGCCAAGTTAAGAGCGTACAGCCCAGTGATGCCTTCCGTCATACTTTTAGCCATTACCATCTAGATATTCATCCGGTTAGGGTGACTGTGAAGAAAAAAATTGACCAAATAGGGGAAGCCTCAATCCTTTGGTATAACCTTAAGCAACCAGCCAGTGTTGGCTTGGCTGCACCTGTAAAAAAATTGTTGGAAGCCTTATAGGTATGAATGATATGACTGATAACACTGAACGCTTAGTATTTTGCCGTCGCTACCAAGCTGAATTAGAAGGGCTGGCAAAAGCCCCTTTTCCTGGGCCAAAAGGCCAAGATGTATACGACAACATCAGCAAGAAGGCATGGCAGGAATGGATAGAGCATCAAACCCGAATTATTAATGAGCAGCATCTAAATATGATGGATATGACCAGCCGTAAATACTTGCAGGAACAAATGGCTAAATTTTTAGCGGGCGAAGCGGTGGATCAAGCTGACGGTTACGTGCCTCCGGTTACAAAATAACCAAAAGTTGTATGTTGCTGAATTATAACAGTAATTAAATAAAAACTGGCTTGACACAAAAAGCGAATACGGGTTTAATACGGCACCTCAACGAGCGACAGCTTGTTTGATGCCCAGATAGCTCAGTCGGTAGAGCAGAGGATTGAAAATCCTCGTGTCCGTGGTTCGATTCCGCGTCTGGGCACCATTTATTCCTAAAAACCAGCTTACTTAAGCTGGTTTTTTTATGCCTGTTGCATTCCTAAGAGATTATTTTAAAAAGGACTTTGAAATGAAGCTTATTTCTATTCTACTAACATTAAGTTTACTTACCGCCTGTGGTGGAGGTGGATCAGACCATAGTACTACCTCAAACACGATCACTGGTAATCTTGCTTTGCCCAGCAATGGGGCCAAGGTGACGGCTAGCTATGATGAAAACAGTGCCGCTTCTGTAACCGATGGTGATAGTACAACTTCTTTATATTGGGCCGGTAATATTGCAGATGATGCGGTGACGGTTAACTTTACTTCATTGGCCGAAGTAACTGAGTTAAGTATTTATCTTAATGATTTGTCTCTTGATACCTCCGATCCAAATAAATACATTGAGATTTCAAAAGACGGTGAAGCTTGGAGTGCCACAGCCCAATTTTCTGGTGGTGAGCCTTGCTCTAGTTTTTCTTTAGGCGAAGGAAAAATAAATTGTAAATTTTCTCCAGTACAGGAAATTCAATATGTAAGAGTTCGAGTTGCCAATGGGCAGATCAACATTTATGAGATTGAAGCCATGGGGAGTCGCAATCGAGTTTTATAATACGAGATTTTAAAATGTATTATGCAAAGCCAGCCATTCAGTTATTTTAATGGCTGGAATTCATAGTTTATTGATCTCGTGGCTATAGCTGCAGCACTTGCAAGTGCTCTAAAACCGTTTCTGGCTCTAGACGCTTACGGTAATCACTGTGTACAAATTTAAATTCCACACAGCCACTTTTTGAAATGATGTAGGTGGCCGGTAATGGCAGTTCCCATTTATCGGTATGGTTCAATTTGGCTAAATCTACCCCCCAACGGCTAAACAACTCTTTTTGATTTTGTTCTACCTCATAAACAATGCCAAACTTTTTGGCGATACGATTATCCATATCGGTAATTTGAAAATAATGATCGGCTGCTTGTGGCTGTTTTTCTTTAGGGGTGTTCGGTGATATTGCCAAATAATGGCAGTTCAATTCTTTAAGTGCCCCAAGCATGCCTTGGTAGGCTTCTAATTCTGCCTGACAATAGTTGCACCAGAAGCCACGAAAGAAATTAATCACCACCGGCCCGCTCCTCAAGAATGAGGAAAGCGTGATTGAATTGCCATATTGGTCATTCATTGAAAAATCTGGCGCGCTTTCACCTACTTGTAAGCATTGTTCGGTGATGCCACTTTTTCGTAACGTAGCCGAGGCCCGTTGCAGTATCGCCACCTCTTGGGCGGGTAATTCGTGGCAGGCCTGTGTATTTAGCTCGGCCAAACGCTGATCTAGGGCCATTTAAAAGGGCTCATGTGTAATATTCATAAGCTCATCATATATCTATTCCTAAACTCGTGAAAAGTAGCTTTAATTGAATATAATTCATTCCAATATTCTATTAATGAGGGTGGCTCTAGTTGCCTGCCCAGAAGAGGTCAGCATGGATCGAATTGCCGCCATGAATATGTTTGTTCGGGTTGTGGAGTCGGGCAGTTTTTCTGCGGTGGCTCGTGAATTAAAAACCACACAACCGACTATCAGCAAAAATATTGCCGAGCTGGAATCTTGGTTAGGGGCAAAATTACTCAGTCGCAGTACCCGCAAGTTGCACCTCACTGAAGTGGGAGCCGACTATTACGAGCGCTGCATAACCATTTTACAAGATATTGAAGAAGCCGAACAAAACGTTGGGCACCTGCAAACACAACCCAAAGGCACTTTACGCATCAATACCGTCGTGGCGTTTGGCCGTTTGCACATCATTCCTTTATTGGGGGAATTCTTTCAGCGCTATCCTGACATTAAAATCGAGCTTTCACTTAATGACAGGGTGGTGGATATGGTGGCAGAAGGGTTAGATTTAGCCATTCGCATGGGCAATTTAAGTGACTCTTCTTTATTGGCTAAAAAAATTGCCTGCACACCATTTGTCACAGTGGCGTCTAAAAGCTATTTACAAAAACATGGGCGACCCCATCATCCAAGCGAGTTAAAAAATCATGAGATGATTGTGTATACCGGCCGTGATAATTACCAACAGTTAGAATTTTTTGATCAGGGGAAGCCATTCGTGGTGAGCGTAGATGGCCGCTTACTGACCAATAATACAGAGGCGTCGCGGGAGGCCTTACTAAATGGTTACGGTATCGCGACAGTGCCCAAATGGTTGGTGGGGGATGTGATTCGCAATGGAAAGTTAGAATGTTTATTAGAAGATTATCAAAGAGAGGCCATTGATATTTATGCGGTCTACCCAAGTGGTCGCCATCTTGCCAATAAAACTCGCTTATTTATTGATTTCCTTGTGGAGCATTTAGGCACTAGCGCATCTCTTATTCTCTAATGGAGAATTTAAAAAATCCCCGGGCCTAAAGCGCAGGGAAAAGAGGGAGTAATTTATTGGGTATCTCTATTCAAATAGCCACCGTAACGCTGCCATGAAAGGCAATATCTGGGCTGTTGTAGAGGTGGAATAAGTTCTCAGTAATGGCAAATTCCGCTTTTACGGTTTGCCAATATCTTTGATAACCCAAAGACATTTCGTGATTTACTTTCTTTAATTCACCCGCCCCATCGGCGGCCCCTTCATTCACTAAATACTGTAAAACCCAAGAGTCACTTTTACTTTGATGCCACTGAAAACTACCAGAGCCATGGTAAAGGCTGCTGCGCATGGGTAAGCCTAAAAAATTATCTTGTTCAAACCAGGTATAGGCAAACGAGCCATGTAAACTGAAGTGTCGTAAACGCTTTGATGCATCTAATTGCAAACTGGTATCCATACTGCCTTGCTGGGTCCAGCTGGTGGATGCCGTTTCCACCTGAGCTTGTGCGGTCATGGCAATCGCTAAGTTTTGTTTGTGATAAACCTGTTTGGAAACACCAGCGATGACGGGGCGAGAAAAGCTTTCGTTGTTAAAATCTGTCACCAAAACACCGTATTCTGGAATCGCGATTAATGTGCGATGTTTTTCCACATCACGACGGCCATCCTGACCCAGACCCAAGGCATTGTGAAAATTGATGGTGGGTTGATCTAAATGGGCATTAATAATACGTCGTTCACCAATGGAGCCACGTAACGTCCAACCGTTTCCTAAGCCATGGTCTAAATCTATGCGGGTGTCGGTCATATTAAAGTCCATTACAAAATCGTTACCGTTGGCCCAGATGGAGCTTACATCCGTGGCAGCTGTAATTCGTGTCTCGCCTTCTTTAAGTACGTGGGCGCCCAGAGGTGTTGGCGTATAGCGAAGTCCATGTACAGGAGATTGAGAACGGATATGCAATGGCTCTGCATTTTCACTGCTACTAGAGGTCATTCCGTAAACGCTGGTGACGACTAAAAGAGTGCTTAACAAAAGGGCTGTAATGAGACTTCTAAGGTAACTGGCCATGTTCTGTGCATCGGTTAATTTTGATGTGGCTAGATTAAGTATTCTTAAGATTGTTGATAAGAGGCATTATTGGCATACATTTCATTCCAAATTAGAATAAATGTATGGTTATTGTTCCAGTTTTAATATCAGTATTTAAAAATCGATCTATATTGTTAAAAATATTTAGATCTGTAGCAACTGGCCTTTTTAGGAAAAGTGAGGGTAACTGACTGTTGCTTGCAGGATGAATGGCTTTACCAGATAGTATTGGGGAATTTTAATAACAATAAAAAGGTGATGTATGGCAGTAGTGTGGATAACAGGCGCGTCCAGCGGCATTGGTGAGGCACTGGCTAAACAATATGTAAAACAAGGTGCCCAGTTGGTGTTGTCATCTCGGCGGGTCACTGAATTAGAGCGTGTAAAACAAGCCTGTTTAGCAGCTGGTGCGATGGATAGTGATGTACTGGTATTGCCATTGGATGTGTTAGAAGTGGATTCAATGCTTGATAAAGTAAACACGGTGCTTAAGCACTTTAATCGCATTGATGTGTTAATTAACAATGCGGGCATATCACAACGTTCCTTATGCCTAGAAACCAGCTTAAGTACGTATCGCACGTTATTAGACGTAGATGTATTAGGGCAGATTGCATTAACCAAGGCAGTGCTGCCGCATATGGTGTCACAGGGCAGTGGCCATATTGCCGTGACATCAAGCGTAGCCGGTAAGGTGGGCGTAAAACTGCGCACAGGTTACTGTGCGGCTAAGCATGCAGTGATGGGCTTCTTTGATGCCTTACGGGCAGAGGTTACTCAACACGGTATTAGTGTAAGCACCATTACACCAGGCTTTATCAAAACCGACGTTTCTAAAAATGCCGTGGTGGGTGATGGCAGTGATTTTGGTATAGATGACGATGATATTGCTGCGGGCATGGATGTGGATAAATGTGCCCAAGTGATTGTTGCGAAGATGAATAAGGGCGTAAAAGAGATTGCTGTGGGGGAAGGAATATCCATGGCGGCTTTATGGATTAAACGCTTGGCGCCGAATTTATTGTTTTCGATGATGGCTAAAAAAGCGTAAGGCAATAAAAAAGGGCTTTGCATACAAAGCCCTTTCCTGCCACTGATTACTCAGGTCTTGGCGCGTAAGCAAATACATCACTTTGCATTTGGGTTTGCTTCAAGCCCTTATCCTCTAAACCATCTAGTACGCTATAAACAAATTTTGGGCCGCCGCAGGCCACCACTTGAATCGAGCTAATGTCATTTATTTCATTGGCAATTTTGTCTTGTACGGTTTGCTTTGAAAAGAATTCGCAGTCACTGCAATCGCTAGTCATGGGGTGGTAATTGATTAGCCCTTTGTCAGCCCATTGTTTAGGAAGATCGCTGTATAAGCTATGAGCCTCACGATTGACCCAGTACAAAGATAGGGCGCTGTGCTGATGCTTAAACTGCTCTTCAATCATGGCTTTCGCTTGAGCGAAACCAGTACCTGCCACAATAAAAACCAGCGGGTCGTGTAAGTTTAATTGGTTGAGCTCGGGCTTTAACCAAACGTCACCTTTGGGTAAGCGTGCCCGTACTGTAGGGTTACTTTGTAAATATTTTAATATTTGCAGGCTAGAGGCATTCTCTGGGTCTACACCTAGGTGCAGTTCTAGCTCTCTTTTACCGGGTGCGCTGGCAATGGTAAATGGAAACTCGCCACCGTCAATTAACAGTTCGAGATATTGGCCTGCGTGGTAGTCGGCAAGCTTGCCCGCTGGCGCCAGTAGGTCTACTTGATAAACGTGCTCGCTTAATGGCGTGACACCTTGCACTTGAAAAGCAATATGTTGCAAAGGAATTTCTCCAGGGGCCAGCACCTTGTCTAGCTCCAAAATTAAGTCGCTTTGTGCGCGGCTAACACACGGCAAAAGCGGGTTTACATCAGGGTGAGTAGCGTCAAATCGGCCTTCAGGGGTATTCACAACTCCTGCTACTAGCTTGGCTTTACAAATCTCACAGTTGCCATTGGCGCAGCTTTTACGAATGCGAATACCCGCTCGAGCCGCTGCGCTAATTAAATCTTCATCAGGTTGCGCTTCAAAGCGCAGCCCTTTTGGTTGTATGAGAATTTGGTGTGTCATAGCTATTAGTTTAGTTGTTATCTACTTGGCCGTGGGCTCGTCAGTTAAAGCATCTAAAATGCCTAAATCTTGCCATTTTTGGTCCACTTGATCCTTAATGGTTTGGTCCATTACGATGGGTTCTCCCCATTCTCGGTCAGTTTCCCCTGGCCATTTATTAGTAGCGTCTAACCCCATCTTGCTGCCTAACCCTGAAACTGGTGAGGCAAAATCTAAGTAATCAATGGGTGTGTTGTCTATTAATGTTGTATCTCGCGTTGGATCCATGCGAGTTGTAATAGCCCAAATGACATCATTCCAGTCTCGGGCATTTACGTCGTCGTCGGTGACAATCACAAACTTGGTGTACATGAATTGTCGTAAGAAAGACCATACTCCCAGCATTACGCGCTTTGCGTGGCCGGGATATTGTTTCTTCATGGTCACGATCGCCATCCGGTAACTGCAGCCTTCAGGGGGCAGATAAAAATCGCTAATCTCAGGAAATTGTTTTTGCAAAATAGGCACAAACACTTCGTTTAAGGCAACGCCCAAAACCGCCGGCTCATCCGGTGGTCGGCCAGTGTAAGTGCTGTGATAAATAGGGTCTTTTCTATGGGTGATGCGTTCCACGGTAAATACTGGGAAGCTATCTACTTCATTATAATAACCAGTGTGATCGCCAAACGGGCCTTCATCGGCCATTTCATCTGGATAGATGAAACCCTCTAATACAATTTCGGCGCTAGCAGGCACTTGCAAGTCACTGCCTATGCAATTGGCTAGTTCGGTTTTACTGCCACGTAATAATCCTGCAAAGGCATATTCCGATAAGGTGTCAGGAACGGGCGTGACGGCCCCTAAAATAGTGGCAGGGTCGGCCCCTAATGCCACAGCAACTGGATAAGGTTTGCCGGGATTTTTTTGTTGGAATTCACGAAAGTCTAATGCGCCACCTCGATGGCTCAACCAGCGCATGATCACTTTATTTTTAGCGATGACTTGTTGGCGATAAATACCGAGATTCTGACGATCTTTATTGGGGCCGCGGGTAATGACCAAAGGCCAAGTAATGAGAGGCCCTGCATCTCCTGGCCAGCAGGTTTGGATAGGAATTGTTGACAGATCAACATCACCCCCTTCAATGACCACTTGCTGACACGGTGCTTTTTTAATGATTTTCGGCCCCATGTTCAAAACTTGTTTGAAAATAGGTAATTTTTCCCAGGCATCTTTTAAGCCTTTTGGTGGCTCGGGCTCTTTTAAATAAGCCAGTAACTCACCAATTTCACGAAGGGCCGATACATCGGATTTACCCATGCCCATGGCAACACGCTCGGGGGTGCCAAATAAATTAGCCAATACCGGCATGGTATGACCCACGGGGTTTTCAAATAACAACGCCGGGCCACCCGCACGCAAAGTACGGTCGCAGATTTCAGTCATTTCAAGCTTGGGGTCAACCGGCTGAGTAATACGCTTTAGCTGACCTTGCTTTTCAAGCTGAGCTATAAAATCGCGTAAATCCTTATATTTCATCAGGGTTATCTTTTCTGAATAAAACAAAAGCAGCCGAAGCTGCTTTTGTTGGGTGAAACATTATTTGATTAGCGCATCATTAACAGAATGATTAGCCTTTCATGGTTAAGAAAAATTCATCATTGGTCTTGGTGTTTTTAAGGCGATCCACCATGAACTGAATGGCTTGAATGTCTTCTTGATCGGCCATGATTTTACGCAAGATCCACAAACGCTGAAGTTCAGCTTCTGGCATTAACAAGTCTTCACGACGAGTACCTGACTTACGAATATTCATGGCTGGGTAAATACGCTTCTCGGCGGCTTTACGGTCAAGGTGTAATTCTTGGTTACCGGTACCTTTAAATTCTTCGTAAATAACTTCGTCCATCTTAGAGCCGGTATCAACCAAGGCGGTGGCGATAATGGTTAAGCTGCCACCTTCTTCAACATTACGTGCGGCACCAAAGAAGCGTTTCGGCTTTTCTAGAGCGTGTGCATCAACACCACCAGTTAGTACCTTGCCAGAGGAAGGGATTACGGTGTTGTAAGCACGAGCCAAACGGGTAATAGAGTCAAGCAGGATTACCACATCACGTTTATGTTCAACTAGGCGCTTGGCTTTTTCGATGACCATTTCAGCTACTTGAACGTGACGAGCAGGTGGCTCATCAAAGGTAGAGGCAACCACTTCGCCGCGCACGCTGCGCTTCATTTCGGTTACTTCTTCAGGGCGCTCATCTATTAGCAATACGATGAGTTCAACTTCTGGATTGTTGTGGGTAATAGACTGGGCAACCGTTTGCAACAGCATGGTTTTACCCGCTTTAGGCGGTGCCACGATAAGTCCACGCTGACCTTTACCAATTGGGGCAATCAGGTCAATGATGCGGTTACTGATGTCTTCAGTACTGCCGCTGCCTTGTTCAAGGGTAAAGCGCTCGTTTGGAAACAAAGGTGTTAGGTTTTCAAACAAGATTTTGTTTTTGGATTTCTCTGGGGCTTCGCCGTTTACGTCATTTACTTTTAGAAGTGCAAAATAACGCTCGCCATCTTTAGGTGGGCGAATTTTACCGGCAACACAGTCACCTTTACGCATGTTAAAGCGACGAATTTGACTTGGGCTAACATAAATATCATCAGGCCCTGCAAGGTAAGAGGCATCAGATGAACGCAAGAAACCGAAGCCGTCTTGTAAGATCTCAAGCACGCCGTCGCCGTATATGTCTTCACCGCCACGGGCATGACGTTTTAAAATGGTAAAAATAAGGTCTTGTTTACGTGAACGACTAACGTTCTCCATGCCCATTTCTTCAGCGAGTCGAAGGAGCTCGGCAACGGATTTTTTCTTAAGTTCGGTAAGGTTCATATTAGATTGGGTGCTTGCAGGTTGGCCAGAAGGGTTTGGTGTTGCTTGAGTGAGCGGGACGCTCTGTATAAAGTTATTATGGATTCACTATAGACGCTTTTATTTTTCTAGTCCACCAACAGGTTAAAAAAGCTGCTATTGCTGGTACAGAATTGATCATGATTTTGCCAAAATACTACTTTTTTGTCACTTCCTTGTGAGCCAAATGCTGCTGGAGTTTTACAATGACTCCATTGCCACCTTGAAGGTGGCACCTTTGCTTAGATCGTGCTGTCGATGAAGGCAGTCAATTGAGACTTAGACAACGCGCCTACTTTAGTGCCTTCAACGTTGCCGCCTTTGAAGATCATTAGAGTTGGGATGCCACGTACGCTGAACTTAGGTGGCGTCGCTTCGTTTTGATCAATGTTCAGTTTGGCAACTTTTAGTTTGCCTTCGTATTCTTCAGCGATCTCTTCCAGTACAGGGGCGATCATTTTGCAGGGACCACACCATTCGGCCCAGTAATCTACCAGTACAGGAATATCAGAATTGATCACGTCAGCTTCAAAGGAAGCATCGGTAAGTGCTAGGATTTTTTCGCTCATGTTGATTGCTACTCTATTGGTTCCGCAGGGTTAAGTTCGCAGGCAAATCTGCGAGATTGCGATGGGCTAATCATAGCATCTGGCGTAATTAGGTAAAGCATTCAATGTGGCCTTTAAAGATGTCTGCATCTGTGAATACCTCTAATGGGTGCTCTGTTTTGCTGGCATATTGGCTTGTAGCATGCAAAATAGGGGCACTTCACATAGGGCATCCTTGTTAATGGAACACAGTGTTCAAAGTCAGCAAATGTTGGCGGCTATCGATCTTGGTTCAAACAGCTTTCATTTAGTACTGGCTCGTTTGATTAATGGCCAGGTGCAAATCATCGAAAAACGCGGTGAAAAGGTTCAGCTAGCAGCAGGACTTGACCCCATTTCAGGCATTGCCCCAGATGCACAAGAGCGTGCCCTAGCTTGCTTAAAACGCTTTGGGCAAAGTCTGTCTGCACTTGATAAAAGCCAAGTGGTGATACTGGGCACCAACACCCTAAGGGCCGCCAGTAATAGCCATGTATTTATGGCTCAAGCGGAACAAGCCTTGGGCTTTCCCATTGAAGTGATCTCTGGAATTGAAGAGGCGCGCCTTGTGTACTTGGGCGTGGCTCACACCCAGAGTGACGATGATGGTAAGCGTTTGGTGATCGACATTGGCGGTGGCAGTACCGAATTTGTGATTGGCGAGCGTTTTAAACCTATTCGCTTAGAAAGTTTGCACATGGGGTGTGTCAGTTACAGTGATCGCTATTTTCCTGATGGCAAACTAAATGAAGGCAACTTTAACCGCGCCATTTCCAGTGCCTTAGGTGAGCTTTCTGCTATTCGTTTTCAATATCAAAGGTTAGGCTGGCATAACGTAGTGGGTAGCTCTGGCACCATGCGGGCAGTTAATCGAGTATTAGAAGCGTACGAATTAACGGACTCTGGCATTAACCTAAAAGCTTTGCTGGAATTAAAAAAAATCATCATTCAGCATAAACATGTGGATGACCTGAGCATTAAAGGTGTTAAAGATCAGCGCCTTCAAGTGTTCCCAGCAGGGGTTGCCATTCTTATCGCTATATTCCAAAGCTTAGAAATTAAAACCTTAAAGTACAGTGATGGCGCTCTGCGTGAGGGTGCTTTGTATGATTTATTGGGCCGGGTGAAGCACGAAGATGTGCGAGAGCTCACTGTAAAAGCCATGCAGGAAAGATTTTTAGTGGACATTCCTCACGCTAATAATGTGAAAAATACTGCTATAAATTTGTATTATCAGGTGCGCCATAACTGGAAATTAGACGAAACAGAATACGAAGACTATTTGCGTTGGAGCAGTGATTTACACGAGATGGGCTTGGCCATTGCTCATAACCAGTATCACAAACATGGCGCTTATCTGGTGCAATACAGTGATATGCCTGGTTTTAGTAAGCCTACTCAAGAAATTTTGGCTATTTTATTGCGCAGCCATAGACGTAAATTTTCTTCTCAAGAATTTCCCAGTTTATCCAAAGGGCGCCGTAATGCTTTAAGGCGCTTAACCGTTATTTTGCGTTTGGCGGTTTTACTGCATCATAACCGAGACGTGGAAGCCGTTATTGAACCTGAGTTTGCAGTGGATAAAGCCGAAATAGATTTAATTTTCCCTGAAGGTTATTTAGAGAGCCATGCCATGACAGAGCGAGACTTGCAGAGTGAGCAGAAGATATTAACCGAAGCCAAGTTTGATTTACGCTTTAAATAAAAGGGCGTTTCATGCGCTCGCTGAGCGCATGAATGTTTAAATAGAGAATTTCTCCATTAATATTTTTTGCGCATTGCAATCTTCGTCTTCTTCATTTTTTACAATTTTTACGTAACTGCCATCACGTTGTAAAAGCCAGCTTTGGCAATTGTCTTGTAAATATAAGTTTAATTCTTCTGTGACCCGCCTAACCCATTTTTCATTTTCTATGGGAAAGCAGACCTCAACGCGATTTAAAAGGTTGCGCTCCATCCAATCGGCACTAGAGCCAAAGATACGTGTCTCGCCATTGTTGCCAAAATAATACACTCGGGTGTGCTCAAGGTAGCGGCCAATATTACTGCGTACCTGAATGTTTTCACTGACCCCTGGTATACCGGGCACTATTCGGCAAGTACCCCGTACGATGCAATCTATTTTTACGCCCGCCTGGCTGGCTTTGTATAGGGCTTGAATTATTTTGGGCTCGGTCAATGAGTTAACCTTGACGATAATTCGGCCCTCTTTACCGCTCTTTGCAAACTCTGCTTCAGCAGAAATGAGCGAAAACAATCCTTTGTGTAACGTAAACGGTGCATGGAAGAGCTTCTTAATACTTAAGGTTTTACCCATGCCGGTTAGCTGCTGAAATACTTTGTGAACATCTTCAGTGATGTCTTTATCGCAGGTAATCAGGCTGTAGTCTGTGTACAAACGGGCATTGCCTGCATGGTAATTGCCGGTGCCAAGGTGTGCATAGCGACGTAGTTTTTTGTTTTCACGGCGCACAATAAGCATCATCTTGGCATGAGTTTTATACCCCACCACCCCGTACACCACCACGGCGCCTGCTTCTTGTAAGCGGTTGGCAAGACGTAAGTTTTCTTCTTCGTCAAATCGAGCCCGTAGCTCTATTACCACAGTGACCTCTTTGCTTTTACGGGCAGCCTCCACAAGAGCATCCACAATTTCTGATTTAGCACCGGTGCGATACAGGGTTTGCTTAATGGCCAGTACATCAGGGTCTTTTGCGGCTGTGCGAATAAGATCGACTACGGGTGTGAAGCTTTGAAAGGGATGCAATAAAAGCTGATCACTTTTTTTAATGGCTTCAAAGAAATCTTTTTTACCTTTTAAGCCCTTAGGGATACTGGGTGTGAAAATTGGGTAGCGCAGTTCAGGGCGCTTGGCTTCTGCCGCCACAGCCATTAAGCGGTGTAAATTGACAGGGCCATTTACGCGATATAAATCTTGTTCGGTTAAATTGAATTTCACCAACAAAAATTGCCATAATTCATCTGGGCAGTTATCGGCTACTTCTAAGCGAACGGCATCGCCATAATGGCGGGCATGTAATTCATCTTGCAGGGCACTGGCTAAATCGGTGGCATCTTCTTTATCGAAGGTTAAATCGGCATTTCGTGTTAAACGAAATTGATAACAGCCCTTTACCTTCATGCCAGGGAACAGGTCATCTGCAAATTGGTGGATCATGCTGGATAAGAAAACATAATTATCTCCACCATCACAAAACTCATCTGGAATACGGTTAAGCCTTGGTAATGAACGAGGAGCAGGTATTAAAGCCAAACCAGTATTTCGCCCAAAAGCGTCTTTACCTTCTAGGTCTACAATAAAATTAAGAGATTTATTTACCAAGCGTGGGAAGGGGTGAGAAGGATCCAATCCTATGGGGCTAATAACCGGTTGAATTTCTTCTTCAAAATACTTTTTAACCCACTTCTTTTGAGCAGCATTCCAGTCTCCACGACGAATAAAGCGAATATTTTCTTTGGCCAGCTCTGGAAATAAATGGTCGTTTAAAACCTTATATTGATGTTCTACCGTTTGCACCGTGAGGTGGTGTACTTGCTCAAGCACTTCAGAAGGAGGGGTGCCGTCTGGCCCTGGGATTTCCCGGCTGAATGCCATTTGCTTTTTAAGACTGGCCACACGCACTTCAAAAAATTCATCTAGGTTGCTAGAGAATATACATAAAAACATTAAACGGTTTAGCAGCGGATGACTTTTGTCGAGAGCTTGCTCAAGCACACGCTTGTTAAATTGCATGTGGCTAAGTTCACGATTGAAATAAAATTCAGGAGAGTTTAAATCAATGCTGGGTTTCTCTGTTATGTCCTGGCTGCTACTGGTGCTCATGCTTATCGTATGTCCGTGTTTTTATTATGTATCTCAAGCTTGTGGGTGTGCCATATGAGTGGCGATGTTATTTATTATAGTGTGTAAATGCTTGGCTTTTTTACGGTCACTGAAAATAACATCAGATGCCTATTAAATGATGCTGTTACTTATTTAGCTCAAGTGCGGCAGCTTTGGCAAAATACGTTAAAATGGCATCTGCTCCTGCCCGTTTAATGCACGTTAGGCTTTCCATCATTACGGCTTTTTCATCTAGCCAGCCATTTTGAATGGCCGCCATGTGCATGGCGTATTCGCCGCTCACTTGGTAAACAAAAGTGGGGGCTTTAAATTCTTCCTTAACGGCCCGCACAATATCCAAATAAGGCATGCCCGGCTTAACCATTAGCATGTCTGCTCCTTCGGCTAAATCTAGCCCTGCTTCATGCAGTGCCTCATTTACATTCCCCGGGTCCATTTGGTAACTAAATTTATTACCTTTACCCAGGTTTCCGGCGCTGCCTACTGCATCTCGAAATGGTCCGTAATAAGCGGATGCGTACTTGGCACTGTAAGCCAATATGCGAGTATTGATGTGTTGATTTTGTTCTAGTACATCTCGAATTTCACCAATGCGGCCATCCATCATATCACTAGGAGCCACTATGTCGGCCCCAGCTTCAGCATGGCTTAGGGCTTGTTTGGCCAATATTTCGACTGTGATGTCATTTAAGACATAACCGGCGTCATTGATAATGCCGTCTTGGCCGTGGGTAGTGAATGGATCAAGAGCGACATCAGTGATGACACCGAGCTCAGGGCAGGCGTCCTTGATCGCTTTAACTGCACGCTGGGCAATGCCGTCTGGGTTGTAGGCTTCTTCTGCCATTTCACTTTTATGGCTATCAGGGGTTACCGGGAAAAGGGCCACTGCGGGCACGCCCAATTTACTTAATAGCTGGCACTCTTTAACGGCCAAATCGATCGACAAACGCTCAATACCCGGCATAGAAATAATGGCTTCTCGTTGGCCTTTACCATCTAAAATGAACATGGGGTAAATTAAATCGTTTACAGTCAGTTGGGTTTCGCGCATTAAGCGACGGCTAAAATCATCGCTACGCATTCGGCGCATACGGGTTTCTGGGAAAAAGCGCTGAGCGTCAGAGAAGGCCATGTTCACTCCATTTAGTGTCAATTTATCGCTGGCATAGAACGTATAAGGCCCGAATTGCCTTGGCTGTTCTGTAAAAATGTGAATAACCTTAATTGTACTGCAAGGGGCGTATATATGCTGGCTTATTCTGGATTATGCAAACAATCACCGGCTATTAGCTGATTCAAAAATGTTAGATAGTTGTTATAAAAACGTTAGAAACAATATTTGGCTATGCTTGTCATAGAGTTAATCTTTAAAACTGGGAATTATAATGAAAAAAATAATCATTGTGCTGCTATTGGCGTTAGCCGTTAGTGCGCTTTTTGTATTCGATGCGCAGCAGTATTTAAGCCCAGAGTTTTATCAACAACGCTTTAGCGAGCAGCCCATTTTCACCGGTTTATTATTTTTTGCGATTTACGTGGTGATGACTGCCTTATCAGTACCTGGCGCGGCGATCATGACACTAATAGGTGGTGCCATTTTCGGGTTTGGTTGGGGACTGCTACTGATTAGTTTTGCATCCACCATGGGGGCCACCTTGGCTTTTGTTATCTCGCGCTTATTGTTTAAAGACTGGGTGCAAGATAAGTTTGCTGATTATTTAAAAACCATTAATGCAGGTATTGAAAAAGACGGCGCCTTTTATCTGTTTACATTGCGCCTTATTCCTATCGTTCCGTTCTTTGTTATTAATCTTGTGATGGGTTTAATGCCCATACGGACCATTACGTTTTATTGGGTCTCTCAGTTAGGCATGTTGGCCGGCACAGCTGTATACGTCAATGCAGGGGCACAACTGGGTCAGCTAGATGATTTATCCTTAAGCGGCATATTAACGCCGGGTATCTTTGGATCATTCATTTTGTTGGCTATATTTCCTTGGATGACGCGCACTGTTTTAGCGGGAATAAAAAAACGCACCCTATTAAAAGGCTTTAACCGTCCTAAGTCGTTTGATGACAATTTGCTGGTGATTGGTGCTGGTGCGGGTGGCTTGGTGAGTGCTTATATTGCCGCAGCCACGAAAGCTAAAGTGACATTAATTGAAAAGCATAAGATGGGGGGGGATTGTTTAAATACCGGTTGTGTTCCCTCTAAGGCGCTTATTCATGCCGCTGCCTTGGCCCATGATATGAAAGAGGCTAAAAAAGTAGGCATACACGCAACAGATGTAAAGGTGAATTTTAGTGAAGTAATGCAGTCGGTTCATGATGGTATTAAAGAAGTGGAGCCTCATGACAGCATTGAGCGCTACACAGACTTGGGTGTGAATTGCATTACTGGTCAAGCTACCATTATTGATCCTTGGACAGTGGAGATTAAAACAGAACAGGGAGTCGAGCGCCGTACTGCTCGCAATCTTATTATTGCAGCCGGTGGGCGGCCAAAAGTATTTCCTGTGAAAGGACTAGAGGAGGTGGGCTATTACACCTCAGATACGTTATGGGAAATTAAGGAGCAGCCTAGATCATTATTGGTGGTGGGGGCTGGTCCCATAGGTTGTGAGTTAGCCCAAAGCTTTCACCGATTAGGCAGTCAGGTGACCATGGTAGACCCAGCGCCACAAATTTTAGGGCGTGAAGACAGTGATGTGGTAAAGGCCGTTACCGAGCAATTTGAGCGTGAAAACATCCAGCTATTGCTCAATACATTACCCGAAGCGTACAAAATTGAAGATGGCAAAAAAATAGCCATTTTGAAAACACCAAACGGCTTGCAAGAAATTCAGTTTGACGCCTTGATCATAGCAGTAGGCCGTGAAGCTAATACCAAGGGTTATGGTTTAGAGAATCTAAATATTCAATTAGATGAGCGCGGTAATATTGCGGTGGATGAAAACTTGCAAACCAGTATGCCGGGTGTGTTTGCGGTAGGTGATGTGATTGGGGGCTATCAATTTACCCATGTATCTGCTCATGAGGCATGGTATGCAAGTGTAAATGCGCTTTTTGGTCATTTCAAAAAATTCAAAGTGGATTACTCTGTTATTCCTTGGGCCACGTATACCGCGCCACAAGTGGGCAGGGTGGGCTTGAACGAAGAAACGGCTAAAGCGCAAGGTATTGCATTTGAAGTGACCCGCTTTGATTTAGGGGAATTAGACAGGGCAATTGTAGACAAAGCGGCTTCGGGGTTTGTAAAAGTGCTAACGGTGCCAGGAAAAGACAAGATCCTGGGCGCCACGATTGTGGGGGCAATGGCTGGCGAACTAATTGCCGAATTTGTTTTTGCCATGAAAAACGGTTTAGGGCTTAACAAAATACTGGGCACTATCCATGCTTACCCTACTATGATGGAAGCCAATAAATATGTGGCCGGTGAGTGGAAGCGCAATCATGCGCCACAAAAGCTGTTGAAGTGGGTAGAAAAACTACACGATAGACGCCGTTAAATAAACGGCTGTGAATAAACGTGAATCTATACAAGCCATGTCTACGACATTAGCTTAACAAGCTGCCTCTTTACCATCCCACAATAAACTTGTGGGATGGTCTCATTATTTTCAATTAAGTTTTTAAATAACAATAAAATATCAGGTGACATTAACCTGAATCGATATATTTACAGGTGCACTATGCAAACAGTTTTCAAAAAGACAGAGCTAAAGATGGCGCTGGATTTCATGCAGCAAATTCCGTTTAACCGCCATGTGGGTTTAGAAGTTCATAGCTTTACGGATGCTGAAGTCATTTTTAAAATGAAAATGCGTGACGAATTAGTTGGCAATTGGATGCAAGGTATTTTACATGGCGGGGTTATTTCTAGTGCTTTAGATGTGGCAGGTGGCGCAGCAGCCTTAGTGGGCAGTTACGCCCGCATGGGAGACCTTCCCATAGAAGAAAAAATGAAAACCCTCTCTAAACTGGGCACCATAGACATGCGCGTGGATTTTTTGCGACCCGGTAAAGGGGAAGAGTTTTTTGCTCATGCCAGTATTTTACGAATTGGCAATAAAGTGGCGGTGACGCGCATGGAATTTAAAAATCAGCTTGATGATTTAATTGCGGTGGGTACTGGTACTTATTTGTGTGGCTAGTAAAGGTATTAAGAGAGGGCCAAGCTTCATTATAATTATCAAATATGAAGCTTTGCCCTAGTCGATGACTGAAGGATCTAAATAATTAAATTAGTTATTTAGATCTAGGTATTCATCAATGTGATCACAGATAGTCGTGGCAATACCTGCATCACAACTCATTTGCATATCAGAGTCAGCTTCGCCTATATCGGCTACCCACTTACCTGACGTTAATTGATAATTAAGCCAAATGTTTTCACTGCTCAATGCTGCTTCACTGCGCACGCTATTAAGCTCTTGAAGTTCCATGGCATTTCTTGGGGTAGCAAAGAAATAGTCACCGCTGTTTTCTTGAAGGCAAAGAGTATCGGCATTAGCTAAGGTGGTTTTTTGCGTGGTGATGGCCCAGCTGTTAATGGCACGACTGCCGTCGCTTTCGACAAGTTTACGACAGGCAGCGTAAAATTCACCACTGCAGCTGGTATCTACAAATCGATCATCGCTTGAAGAAAGCTGAGCACAGCTGCCCGTGCCATTGGGTTCGTAACTGCTTTCAGACCAGCTCCAAACCATATCTTCTGGGCCTACAGGATACTCACCATTTACTTTCCAGCTAGAGCCTGACGCGCCATAGCCGTATAATTCAAATATGTTTAATCCAGCTAACATATAGTCATGAACATCACTTGGGTGCATGTTGGCGCTGCTACTGCCTAGTTGACCATCTCTTGTGGTGCCATCTTTGTTTCGTGAGAAAACTGTATTTTTCTTTTCTGTTGACCACCCTTTAAAATCAGAAACGCTGTTTTCTACATCGATATTATCACCACCGTAAAATGACATGTCATTGAAACCGTTGTCGCCGATGCAATTTTCAGTGTTGAATATGATGATGTTTTTACCAGCATTAAGTACTTTAGACTTTGTAAGGGTTGCGCTTTCTAGCTCGGTGCAACCGTCTTTGCCATAATCACCATGTGTGTCGGTGAGTTCTGTGCGGTACACATAGTCGTATATCTTTCCGTCGATCTTTTTCTCTACTTTGTTAATATTGTTTTTAGCATCGCTGGCCAGTTCAAGTTTTAACAAAATAACTTGGTCATCATTGCCATCTTTTATCCAGTCTCTAATATCTTCTAGGCCCTTATAAAATTTCCGGTTCCCCGTAATACCGTCAATGCACTCGCCGAAAGAAGTTACGTTGTTATGGCACATGCGAATGGCGGAGCTGTCGTAGTGTAAGTCAAATACCAGCTCTCTAACTCCTTGCTCCATTTGCTCTTTTAAAGAGGACGACTGATTGAAATCCATTAAGTTATCGTCGTCGGCATTGGCAAATGAGTTATGGCTTCCTACCCAAGTTGATTGGGCTAAGGGGGCATCATTGTCTAATGAGTTCTGAATCGAAAGGGCGCGTTCGGCCCATTCAACTTGCGATTCAGCCACTGCATTACCACATAATAAGGCCAGTAATCCTGTGCCTATGATGTGTCTTATGGGAGATGTTGAAATATTTAAAAGGGGTGTGTTAGGAGAACTGGATGATTGAGATGTCATGGCCTTACCTATTTATTGTTATTTTTTAATTTTACGCAATTAACAATATAGAGGGGTAAGGCTGAGTCTTTTATGATTTCGTGCCAGTGTCCGCAATGGTGATATTTTGTCTTAAAAAAGGCCTAAAGGTGATTAAGGTTTTTTATTTAAAAGCCTTCCCCTTAACTTGGCAGAGGGGCGTTAGGCAAGGGCAATTTCGGCAATATAGGCCCTAAACCTAATTTTACCATTTCCAATGCTTTCACTGTGTCATGATTGGCCATATATAAACGACTCAATTCATTACGCGTTTCGAAATGGCTTTCTTGATGTAAGCTGGATTCAAAATAAAATAAGGCTTCATCGAAATCCTCATTTAATAAAGACAAACGCCCCAGTGTTAGTAATAACATGGCATCGTTGGGACGTTGCTTTAATTGATCTTTTGCAAAAAGTAATTGGCGTTTGCTATCTTTTCCCTGCAGACATCCATATTGACGAATAAGCTCTTCGTTCCAATGAATGGATAGGAACTGACGTAATGCCATCTCCCCTTGATGATGATCATTTAAGGTAATTATGTGAGCAAAAAAATTCTGAGCAATAGGCACAAAATCAAGCTGCTTTAAAATGCGTTTAGGAACCTTATCCCACATTTCGAACATAACCTTAGGATCTTTACTACTGGCGTTACGTGAGTTTACGAGATTGGTGATAAGTTCGTCATAAGCTTTAATTTCAAGTTTAATGGTTTCTTTATTGGGCAATAATTTGTATTTATTAAAGGCAGGTAATAATGCCAATACCGATTGCCAGTCTTCAAGTTTCGTGTAGGTTTTTAATAATAAATTATTAACATACTGATGCTTAGGAAACGTTTTTTTCAAACGTAAACAGGTTGCAAGGCTTTGTTCGTATTGCTTTCGTTCAATTTGAAACTGAGCCTGCTGAAGGCCCACAGCAAGTTCTGCACCATTGGTGCTTTTGTTGGCTTCAATTAATAATTCGTCGCTATGTGGGTAATTTCCGGCTTGATGGGCAGCTCGTGCGGCGGCTAAATAATTGATGATTTTCCCATTGCCTTTGGCACCAGCCAGTAATAGCTTCTCGCTTTGCTTCCAATTTCCTTCTGCTAAAGAAATAAGGCCTTTCACTGTTTTAGAAATGGCGTGTTTAAGTCCGCGCTCAGAACGCCAGTTACGATAACTGGTTCGGCTTCTTATTAGGCTCATCATCAATTGAATAAAAACATAACCAGAAACTAACGTGGCGGTTATTAAAGCAATAAACACCCATAGGCTGGTTTCAAATACCCAGTTATGAAAACTAATTAATATGTAGCCACTGTCTTGGAGTAATAAATTCCCAACGAAGGAGCCTAATACTAATGTGGCGATAAAAATGAGTAAGCGAAAGTTCATTAGGCTTGCTCCGCTGTCTTCTTAACAATGGGTTTCATGGTAGGCGTAATAGGTTGGGTAACAGCCTCATTTTTCTCACTGTTTATGTCGCTCGGCCTATGGGTTCTATCTGACAACAGCTGACGCAATAAACGCAGTGACTGACTAACATCGGGAATGTTTATTTGAATGTTTTGGGCTTTAAGCTGTTTAATACTTTCACTTAGGCTCGCCGCCTTATGATGGCGAAGCTTGCTGTCTATCCACTGATTAGCATTTGTGAGGCTGGCTTCATATAAGGTTTGATCGGCTTTTAATAACGCCCATTGAGCCTGTTCAAGCATAAGACGTAAGCTGTGTTCCAGGAGTTGGTATTGCTGAGTATTAAGCGGTGCATCAAATGGTTTGTCTGATTTTTTAAGGCTTACTAAGGATTTAAGTTGGGCCATTAAACTGATACTGCCTTCATTAACTGCATTACTTTGGGCATCAACATTATTAAGTGCCTGATTTGTAAAGCTGGTTGGAGGCTGAATGTCTTGGTGAATGCTGGCCTTTAGCGCTTGGATTTGTGTATAGATACCTTGGCGATCTATTTTTTTATCTTGGCCTAGCAATAACATTTCTTCGGCAATTTTTTCACGAACTATGAGTAAACCGGGGTCATCTAAACTGGCCAAAATTTGGTTGCTGGCATCAAATAGGGCCCATGCTGCGCTGAGCTCTTGTTGTAAATTAACCCTTTGATTGCCCAGTCTTAACAAATACTCCACTTCGGCCAGTTTCCAGTCGTCCATTTTGGCCCCTGGAATTTGATTGATGGTTTGTTGCATGGAACCTAATTGTTTGTCCATGCTGGCTAGTTGCTTAAGCTGTAGTCCTTGTTCGGCGCTTTTAGTGAGTTGATCTTTCGTTTGGGCTTTAAAGTCACGATCTAATAGTTGGATATGGCTTTCAAGGGCGCTGTTTTGCTTAATAAGCGTCTCAACTCGGTATTGAAAAAAGCCCACGGCCAATACAAAAACAAGGGCAATAACGGCCCACAAAATCCAAGGTGATTTTTTGATTTGCTTTTGTTGTGGTTTATTTTTCGCGCTTTGAGCTTTTTCAGGCTTGTTGGTAGGTGATGATGGCTTACCAGGGATAGGTGTCTTGTTCTCGCTCACGGTGTATTCCCTTTTATAAATAATATAAACAAATAAATGTTGGTCATAACAGGGCTTGGCCCATTAACGAACTGAAATGCTATCTAAGCTAGCCAATAGGTTTTCAGCTTTTAAATGCCCACAAACGTGTACTTTTTCAAAGCCAAGTGTCGTGGCTATTTTGGCGATGCGCTCACTGGGTACAATTAAATACAGATTTAAGCCCGCACTAAGTGGCGTTAGTTCATGAGCCAGTTGTTGAGCCATTTCAGCACTGGTGATTAAAGCATAATGTATTTGCCTTTGGCTGAGTAGCTTTGCAAGTTCACCATCTGAAAAGCGCAGCGGAACTCGTTCATATAGCTGAGCATATTGAACACTGGCCCCTCGGGATTTTAAGGTGTCAGCTAATAACTCACGGCCTCCTTTGCCCCTTAAAATTAAGACTTTTTTGTGGGTCATATCTTGAAGGCCATCTAGCAACAACAGACCTTCACTATGATTTTTAGCAGGGACGATGAACTCTATGCCAAGCTTTTTAAAGGGTAATGCACTACTGGGGCCTACCGCATACCAATGAATGCCTTCTGGTATTTGTGGCCAGTATTGATCAATCCAGTCTACCGCGAGGGTAGAGGCATTGCTGCTGACACTGATCACCACATCAAAATCACACAAATTGAGAATATGCTGTTTGATGGCAAGAAATTCGGTATGCGAATCAGTTTGGAAGGGCTGAATTTCTAGTAATGGCTGGCGAATACAATGCCAGCCATGATCTTCAAGCGCCGTCACGAGTTCTTCACCTTGGCCCAGGGGACGAGTGAAAAGCACAGAGCCCTTATGGGTAGGCTGAAGCATTTAGTCTACCTTGTGACCATAAACATCACTGAGTATACGCGCGGCACCTTGTGCTAATAAATCTTCAGCGGCTTGAATGCCAATTTGTTCAGCTTGGGAGACATTACCAGTAACCTGGCTGCGAATGATCTCTTGACCGTCTTCGCTGCCCACCAAGCCCCGTAAGAAAAGTTCATCGCCATTAAGTGTGGCATAACAAGCGATAGGCACTTGGCATCCGCCTTGTAAACGTTTATTCATGGCGCGCTCACTCATAACGCGGGCAGCGGTAGGCGCATGGTTTAGTGGCGCCAATAAGGCTTTTGTTATGTCGTCATCTACACGACATTCAATGCCCACGGCACCTTGACCACCGGCTGGCAAACTAATGCCATCGCTCATGGCTTGAGCAATACGATCTTGTAGTTCAAGGCGAAGAAGGCCGGCGGTGGCAAGGATGATGGCATCGTAATCGCCTGCATCTAATTTGCCCAAACGGGTTTGCACGTTGCCCCTTAGGCTGGTTATTTTCAGGTCGGGGCGGGCTGCCAATAACTGGCACTGCCGGCGTAAGCTTGAGGTGCCCACATGAGCGCCCTGCGGTAAATCTTCAAAGCTTTTATAATTATTTGATACAAAAGCATCGGTGGGGTTTTCTCGCTCGCAAATGACCGACAACCCTAAGCCTTCTGGAAATTCCATGGGGACATCTTTCATGCTATGAACCGCGATGTCGGCGCGGCCATCTAACATGGCCACTTCTAATTCTTTAACAAACAGCCCCTTACCGCCAATTTTGGCCAAGGGAGTATCAAGGATTTTGTCTCCTTGAGTGGTAAAGGTGACTAGCTCAACCTCTAATTGAGGGTGTAACTTTTGTAGTTCAGCCTTAACAAATTCGGCTTGCCATAAAGCCAATTTACTTTTGCGCGTGGCGATGCGTAATACAGACATAAATAAGCCCTTGGATTCACACAAATATAAGATTGGGGCATGATACGGCAGATTTAGACAAGTTTCAGGGCCTAAATCATCCATAGGCTGATAAACTGCGTTTTTTAATGGGCTCTCATTGCTCGTCAATTACCACGATCTTCTTTATTAACCTTCCTTTATAAGGGTAAGTTCATGATTAGCACCTCGTTAGAGAATCGAATTTTAAGCATTATTTTTGACCGCAGTGATAAGAAGAATGCCATCACCAATGAGATGTATCTAGCAGCAGAAAAAGCAATTTTAGACGCTGGAAAAAATAGCGAAGTGCGCGTGGTGCTGTTCAAGGGCGAAGGCGGTAATTTCACAAGCGGCAATGATTTAGTAGATTTCCTTAAAAACCCTCCAGCAGGTGATGAGCCTCCGGTTTTAAAATTCTTATTGGCATTGGCCCGCTGCCCTAAACCTGTAGTGGCTGGTGTAACCGGTTTAGCCGTAGGCATTGGCACCACTATGTTAGCCCATTGCGATTATGTGGTGGCCGCAAGCGATGCTCGCTTTAAATTGCCTTTTGTGGATTTAGGGGTGTGGCCTGAAGGGGGCTCTAGTTTGTTGTTTCCCAACTTAATGGGACACAGCCAAGCGGCGGAGCTTTTAATGCTGGCAGATGTATTTGGCAGTGAAAAAGCCGATAAAGTAGGTTTGTTGAATGCAGTGGTGGCAAGCGAAGAAGTATTGCCAGCCGCTCTTAAAGTGGCCACTAAGCTGGCTAATAAAGCGCCTAACGCTTTAGCAAAAACCAAAGCCTTAATTAAGCAAACCTACCTTGCTGAATTGGAAACTCGAATGACCCAAGAGATTCATGGCTTTGCAGAATTGCTAAATGGTCCTGAAGCTAAAGAAGCGTTAGGGGCGTTTATGGAAAAACGTGCGCCGGATTTTTCTAAATTCTAATGGTTTTTTAGGCGACCGCTTATGGTCGTCTAAGAAGGTTGGGTTAGCTGCATTGAGTTCTGCACAAATTCTGTGGATAACCTACGGGAAAACTAAAGGACAGATGTCCCTTAGTCCCAGCTGCTGCCCTATGCCGTCAAATTGGTTAAAATCACGGCATTTTAAAATCATAAAAAAGATTGATTTTTAAATTTTTATTTTATTTTTTTGTAAAATAAATTCAGAAGGAAAAAGTTCTGCACAAATTCTGTGGATAACTTCCTGCATAACTTAGGGACATTTACGCTTAGGCCACGGCTTTAGTATCTCTCTTTTAAATTGGTTAAAAACACGTCTATGTTAAACGGTTTTATTATCTTGCTTATTTTTTTCCTAATAGGGGAGTTCATTGCCAACTTATTTGCTTGGCCTATTCCTGGCTCAGTCATGGGGATGCTGGTGTTGTTTATTTTTTTAATTGCTCGCTCGGGGATTCCAAAATCCATTAAGCACTCCAGCGAAACACTATTGCCCTACCTGCCTTTGTTTATTGTGCCGGCTTCTGTGGGAATCGTGGGGCATTTATACCTGCTACAGCAAGATGGGTTAATTATTGTATTGGCTATGATCGCAAGCTTGGTGGTGGGCATACCTCTTTGCGGCTGGTTAATGCAGAAAATATTAGCGTGGCAGGCAAAATAATGTTTATCCATTTTTTTTATTGTTAGTTAAACCCAATTTAGTAAGGCAGGTGAAATGATGCATTGGCAAGCGGCATTATCTGGAATTTGGCAAAGTCCTTACTTGGGGTTGCTGCTTACCTTAATGAGTTTTCAAGCTGGGCTAGTACTTTTTAAACGCTCAGGTTCGAAACCTTGGTTACACCCTGTGCTGGTTAGTGCGGCAAGTTTGTGTGCGATTATTTTGCTTACCGACCTAAGCTATGAGCGGTACTTTGAAAGCGCGAATTTTTTAAATCAAATTTTAGGGCCGGTTATCGTGGCCTTGGCGATACCTCTTTATGAAAATATTAATTTATTAAAGCGTTACTGGTTTGCCTTTGTGGTTAGCAATGTAGTTGGCGGTGGCGTGACCATTTTCATGGCAGTAGCCATCGTGTATTTAGGGCAGGGCAGCGATGTGAGTGTTAATACCATGTGGACAAAGTCTATCACCACAGCCATTGCCATTGATCTGGCGCCTGGCATTGGTGGTGTGGCCGCTTTGGCTGCTGCATTGGTAATGTTTACTGGCGTGTTTGGGGCCATGATCGCGCCTTCTTTGCTGAGATTGTTTCGAATTAATCATGCGGCTGCGCAAGGCACTGCTCTGGGTGTGTGTGCTCATGCGGTAGGAACGGCTCGAGCCCTTGAAATGGGCAGTGTACAAGGCGCTTTTGCTGCATTAAGTATGTGTTTCATGGCATTGCTATGCGCTTTGCTTTTGCCGTTTATGTTGTCTTAGCCTAACCCATCCACGGTGCGACACCAGTATTGATAAACAGGTCTATACTTAAATCGCACCGACTGGCCAAGGACAGGCAATGCACCAGCGTTTAATGCTTCTCAATATATTGCTACCCATCACATGCCTTGTGTTATTGGGTTTTTTGCCGCCAGATGTTTTTCTACTTCCTGACTTTGTGGTTTTGGCTTTGGTTATTATTACCTTGGGTCGAGCCTATTTATTGATGCAGCAGCAGGTGGTGTTTTCTGTGTTGCCCGCTGTATTGTTGTCGATATCGGATGAGTGGCAACTGGGCTTGGATATATTTGCGCCCTTTGCGACCCTATGCTTTTTGTTTTACATGTGGTTTGTGAATTTACAGTGGAATAAAAAGCCTTGGTTTCACTGGTTGCATATATTGAATTTATGCATCTTAGTTTTGTTTGTGGCATTAGCCATGCGTTTTATACCCATTCCAGATTGGCTTCTTAATTACAATGCTTGGCCAATTGAATGGCTGACAGTTTTCTTTGCGATTACCCCATTATTTTTTGTGACTAAGTGGCATGGCACGGGTAGGTGGGCAAGCTACTGGCCATTGCTAATGGTGGTGGGTTTCATTTTTGAGTGGAGCTCGGATAGCTATTTATATTTATGGGCTGCTCTCATGCCGCTTTTCTCACTAACGTTAGATGCTTATATATTGGCTTACGTAGATGAACTCACCGGTATTTTAGGGCGCCGCGCGTTAATGTTTAAACTCAATACGCTGGGCAAGCATTACACTGTGGTGATGGTCGATGTGGACCATTTTAAATTGTTTAATGACAAGTATGGTCATCAAGTGGGTGATGATGTTTTAAAGGTGGTGGCCAAGTTAATTGGTGAAACATCAGGTGCTGTGGCGTATCGGTATGGTGGGGAAGAGTTCATTTTGCTCTTTGCGAAGGGGAAATCTGTGGAGTTGGCGCCCCATGTTGAAGCCACTCGTGAACGCCTAGCTAATTATGAGTTATTTCCCAAAAGTATAAAGCGTGAAAAGAAGCAGCGAGGTAAATCTAAAGCGCGTAAGCCTTTGCATATCACCGCTAGCTTTGGCATGGCCTGCCACAAAACAGGGGAGTCTATCGACAGTGTTATTGAGCGGGCCGATCAGGCTTTGTATAAGGCAAAAGATAGCGGCCGAAATTGCTTAGAAATTGCCAAATGAGCCTTTTCATTGGCCATATTGTTCTATGCTTAACAAAACCTGAGTTATTTAAGGATTGATGATGGCAAATATATTGGCGGTTGATGATAGTCAGGCCATTCGCACTTTAATGAAAGTGGTGCTTGAGGCGGAAGGCCACAATGTTTTTGTTAAGGAAAATGGCCGAGAAGCCTTAGAGTTTGCCCGTGGCCATACAGTTGACTTGGTCATCACCGATTTAAATATGCCTGAAATGGGTGGCATGAGTTTAGTGGGGCATTTACGAAGACTAGACGAATATAAGCGCAAACCCATTTTAGTGATTACGACCGAAACCGCGGATTACAAGAAACAAAAAGCCAAATCGGTAGGCGCTACAGGTTGGATAGCCAAGCCAGTTGATAAAGATCGCCTTATTACAGCTGTGGCAAAAACGGTGGGATAGCCCTGCGTCATTAAGAAATAGGCCAAGATTAGTTGTTTATAAAATATTTATTGGGCGCATAAATAATAGAGTTACGCCCTTTTAAGGTAATTGACTTTAACACTGGTTATTTATGGCACTTATGCGCTTCGATCAGTCATACTTTTTACTTCAAACCGCCCGTATTAATTCATCTCTTTTAAAGTGGGAATGGGTTGTTGTCTTTGTAATAGCCCTACAAGGTCCTGCCGGGCCCGAATCATTTCGCGGTAACTTTGTAATATGGCTGGATTGGTGGCCCCCATTCTGCGTTGTGCGTTGGCCATATGACGCATGAGGCTATGAATTTCGTGTTGTAAGCGATAAACCTTGGGGTGAACTTGATACATCATTTTAATAATCATCCTGACCGTTCACCCTTAATAATAGTTAAGCTTTGCAGGCAAGGTATTGGAGTTTTTGGATGAATTTAAGATTAAAAAAATTCTTGTATTAAAGGATTGTAATTAGTGACTTTAGTGACATTTTAAATGCAGGGAATAGGTCGCTCATTCGGACGTTTACGCTTCTAGGAAAGTCAGAATAGCCGCGCCTTTAAGAGCAAAGGTGCGGTTTCAAAAAGAAGATGGCTCTAGGTCAGTAGCAGTGGACGCCAATCAAAGTCGATATAGGCCACCGCTAAAAAGCCCGGCACGATCATAGTGGGTTTGCGGCCATAGTGAATCGCTTCGTATTGTAGGCTTAAAATGTCGCCCCCAACGCAGCGTAAAATGGCATGGCCTGCAGCAATATCCCATTCAGAAACATTACCAAAGCGTGCATAAATGTCGCCTTTTCCTGCCGCCAAATAGGCTAGTTTTAAAGCGCTGCCCACCGGATAGCGCTCCACTGGCGCCATTTTATCTTCTAAGCGATTACACAAATGCTGGAGCTGATCCGTGGCGTGGCGACGACTAGAAAATACTCTGATGCAGCCATGTTCACGAATTTGGCTATTGGGGTTAATGGTTTTAAGCATTGAGGCTGGCTCTTCCCCTTGTTTAAGGAAGGCTTTGCCATCGCCACCGTAATAACACTCATCGGTGACGGGTACATAAATCAGCCCAAATATGGGCTCACCTTTTTCAATGATGGATATATTAATGGTGAATTCATCATTGCGATCAATAAATTCCTTAGTGCCATCAAGTGGGTCTATTAGCCAAAACCGCTCCCACTGGGTACGCTCTTGCTGGCTGGGAATGTCCGTTTCTTCGCTAATGACGGGCATGTCCATAATTTTACTGAGGCCATCACTAAGGATTTTATTGGCGGCAATATCCGCTTCTGTGAGTGGACTGCTGTCGGTTTTTTCAACGACAGTATAATCACTGCGCCGATAAACTTCCAAAATGGCGCGACCTGCTTTTCTTGCCAAATCAATGACGTCGGCATAGTTGGGTTGCATAGATTATCCTTTTATTTGTCGCTGGGCGCTGTTCAGCCCGCTTTCCCTTGATCACTTTCTAGCCATGCTTTTGCCATATATAAAGCGGCGATGGCTCGGCCTTCTGTCATGTCGGCTTGGTTGACCAATTCGTCTAATTTACTCAGTGGCCATGGGACCACTTCTAGGGGCTCAGGTTCATCCCCTTGTAACGATTCTTCATATAAATTCTGGGCAACAAAGATATCAATGCTGCTTTTCATATAACTTGGAGAAAGGCTCATGCTCTTTAAATAGTGCAAGTCATGAGCGCCGCGACCGATCTCTTCTTTGAGCTCTCGGTTAGCCGCTTGTTCAATGGTTTCCCCTAAGTCCACGGCCCCTTTGGGCAGAGTTAGGGTGTAATCTTCAATGCCCACACCATACTCGCGTATCAGCAGTACTTGGTCATTTTCATCTATAGGCACCATCATTACTGCGCCATGACCACCCGAGGCTAAACGCTCATAAGTGCGTTTAACGCCATTTGAGAATTCCATTTCAAGGGATTCTACGGTGAATAAGTGACTGCGGGCCACCACATGCTGCGCCTGTATGACGGGTTTGGGGTGATTATTGTTTTCACCATGTGGCCCAGAGTGCTTAGGATGTTCAGTCATAGTTACTATAATTAAATCAATAGCCGCCTAGTATGAACTTATTGCCCCATGACTTGAAGTCTGTATCTGTGCCCTCATCTATAGAACCATAAGAAATGCGTTTAGATGGGCATAATAAGCAGGCAGGGTGTTAGAAATAACCATGAGAATTTTTAAATGATAGCGTGGGACAACATAGACACAGTGCTGCTGGACATGGACGGCACTTTGTTAGATTTACACTTCGATAACTACTTCTGGGTGCAGCATTTGCCTGTGAAGTTTGCGCAGTTTCACGATATGGAGCAAGCCCATGCCTTGGATCATCTGAATCAGCATATGCAAGATAAGGTGGGGCAACTTGAATGGTATTGCTTGGATTATTGGAGCGATTTAACAGGTTTGCCAATTGCTAAGTTAAAAGAGGACATTGCTCATAAAATTCAATTTCGGCCTCACGTGCAGGACTTCCTACAGGCTTTAAAAAAGGCCGGTAAGCAATCCATAATTGTCACCAATGCTCATCGCGATAGTGTTAATTTGAAAATGAAGCATACGGGTTTAAATAAATTGGTGGATACGATCATTAGCTCCCATGATTATGCCTACCCGAAAGAAGAGCAAAATTTTTGGCATGCGCTTATGGAAAACTCCCCTTTTGACCTGCAGCGGACGGTACTTATCGATGACAGTTTGCCTGTGCTAGAATCCGCGCGAAAATATGGCTTTGAGCACTTACTGTGTATTTGTCAGCCCGATAGCCAAAAGCCAAAACGGGATATTTCACAATTTAGGGCGGTAGATCAGTTCAGCGATATCATGCCCATTAGCCACTCCAGTGATAAAAAACATGACTGAACCTGAAAAGAAAATACGCTTAGATAAATGGCTATGGGCGGCGCGGTTTTATAAAACTCGGGCCACTGCTAAAAGCGCCATTGAAGGCGGTAAAGTGCAGTACAACGATCAACGCTGCAAAGTCAGTAAGCTGGTGGAGTTGGGGGCAACCCTAAAAATTCGCCAAGGCTTTGATGATAAAGTTGTCGAAGTGAAAGCGCTCAGCGAGCAGCGTCGCGGGGCACCCGAAGCTGCACTTTTATATGAAGAAACGGCTGCCAGCATTAAACGGCGCATGGATGAAACAGAGCGTAGGCGTAAGTTTAAACACGCAAACCCTATATTCGATCATAAGCCCAACAAAAAAGAGCGTCGCCAAATTCATCATTTTAATGAAGTGAATAGCGAGTCTGGGGAGTAACGTAATGCTTTCTCTCAATACTAATTTTTAACTTACAAAGGCCCAGTTATGGCGACCGCAGATTCCCTTCAAAGATTTACGTTTGATAAAAGCCATGTTCGTGGTGAACTGGTGTGTTTGAAAAAAACCCTTGGCGATATATTAGAGCGCCAGTCTTACCCCGAGCCTGTTAATGCTTTATTGGGGCAGTTATTAGCAGCCGCTGCGCTGTTAAGCGCAACGGTTAAAATCAGTGGTTTGTTAACTTTACAAGTTCAAGGCAATGGCCCTGTGCAATTGCTACAAGCTGAAACCACGCATGATGGCAAGCTACGAGGGATTGCCCGCATAGACTCAGAAAAAACCCTAACACAGGGCAATATACTGGGTGAAGACGGCCGTTTGATTATCACCATTGACCCTGATGAAGGCCGCCGTTACCAAGGTATTGTGGCTCTTGAGGGCGATAACTTAGCCACGTCCTTAGAGGGCTATTTTAGGCAATCGGAACAATTAGCCACTCGTTTATGGCTCAGTTGTGAACAAGGTGTGGCGGCGGGACTTTTACTTCAAGAATTGCCGAAACTAGGCGAACTTCAGGAAGAAATGGAAGTAGATGAGGATGCTTGGACACGACTAACGCATTTGGCCAGTACAGTGCGAGATGATGAGTTATTGCATTTGGATAACGAGCAACTACTGCATCGTTTATATCACGAAGAAGTAGTACGTACTTATGACTTAGAGCCTCTTAAATTCAGCTGCAGTTGCTCTAAAGAACGCTTAGCAGTGGCAATGGAGCAGATGGGTTATGAAGAGTGCCAAGAAATTCTAGATGAACAGAAAAAAATTCGGGCAGATTGCCAGTTTTGTGGCCAACATTATAGCTTTGATCAGAGCGATATTAATGGATTGTTCCCATTACAGTCCGCTAAGAATCAAGTTAATAAACTGCACTAAAAGCACCAGATTTAGCAGGTAATAAACAATAATAAACTGCATTTATAGTAATAATAATCGCTATAAATGCACTGTATACCCCTGATTCCCAAAGGGATACGCGCCAGTTTGTTGCATAATCATGACAATACAGGCCAAGCGTGCCTCTTTTTGAGACTCGCCTATTCGCCTGAAGTATATTTTCTGGCATAATCGCCTCCCTAAAATTTTATAATTCGCTGCACGGTACCTCCGTTTCTAGCGGTAATGTTTTCAGTTTTCTGGCCACAAGCCAGATAACCAATTAATGGATTGGCCACACATGACCACCGTATACACTGACCTTTCTTCTGCACTACTCGTGGAAAAAGCACTTGCCAATGGCGAAGGCCGTTTACAAGACAATGGTGCTTTAGTTGTTGAGACTGGCAAGCGTACAGGCCGTTCTCCAATGGATCGTTACATCGTTCAAGAGCCAAGTACTTCAGATGCCATCGATTGGGGCAATGTTAACCGTCCTTTCGATGGAGCCAAATTCGATGCCTTGTGGGACCGCGTTGAAGCCTATTTAGATCAGCATGATCAATATGTATCTATGGTGCATGTGGGCGCAGATTCAAACCACTATCTTCCTGTTAAAATGACTACGCAAACTGCTTGGCAGAACTTGTTTGGCCGTAATCTATTTATTCGCCCTGACACATTTAACCCAAGCGACAAAGAAGAATGGCAGATCCTTAACGTTGCCAACTTCGAATGTGTACCTGAGCGCGATGGCACTAACTCTGACGGTGCAGTTATTATTAACTTTGCTGCTCGTAAAGTATTATTGGCTGGTATGCGTTACGCCGGCGAAATGAAAAAAGCCATGTTCTCTGTACAAAATTTCCTATTGCCTGAAAAAGACGTGCTACCTATGCACTGCTCTGCCAACGTAGGCGAAGAAGGCGATACTTGCTTGTTTTTCGGTTTATCTGGTACGGGTAAAACCACTTTGTCTGCTGACCAAAGTCGCTACCTTATTGGCGATGACGAACACGGTTGGGGCAAGGGCACCGTATTTAATATTGAAGGCGGTTGCTACGCTAAGACCATCGATCTTTCTCAAAAGAACGAGCCCGTTATCTGGGATGCCATTAAGTTTGGCGCCATCGTAGAAAACGTAGTGATGAACAGCGACACTCGTCAAGCTGATTACAATGACGTAAGCCTGACTGAAAATGGTCGTTGTGCTTACCCACTTGATCACATTGAAAAGCGTGTTCTTGAGAACCAAGCGGGCGAGCCTAAAGCGGTTATTTTCTTAACATGCGACATGACCGGTGTATTGCCTCCAGTTTCTATTCTTACTAAAGAGCAAGCGGCCTACCACTTTCTAAGCGGTTACACAGCGCTTGTTGGTTCAACTGAAATGGGTGGATCTAAAGGTCTTAAGTCTACTTTCTCTACTTGTTTTGGCGCGCCTTTCTTCCCACGTCCTGCAGGTGAATACGCTGAATTGCTAATGAAGCGTGTTACTGAATTTGATTCTCAGGTGTACCTTGTGAACACAGGTTGGACCGGCGGTCCAAATGGCGCAGGCGGCGAACGCTTTTCTATCCCAACGACCCGTGCAGTAATTGCAGCAGTTCAGTCTGGTGCCTTACGTGATTGTGAAACAGAAACCATTCCAGTATTTGGTTTGCAAGTGCCTAAGTCAGTTGAAGGTGTTGATAGCCAGCTACTTAATCCTCGTGGTGCTTGGAGCGATCAATCTAAGTACGATGAAGTGGCTGCTGGTTTGGCACAGCAATTTGTTGATAACTTCACTAAATATGACGTATCTGATGCCATTCGTGATGCGGGTCCTAAAGCTTAACTTAAGGATCATTGCATAAAATTTTATGAAGCAGGATGCTGAGATAAGTTTTATGTAAAATTAAAAAATTCACCTCACCCTAGGTGTTTTTAAGAACCCGAGCTCGCTCGGGTTTTTTTATGGCCAAGGACGGCCTGTATCCTAAAATTGCAGGAGTAATATTTTAGGGTATGTACAGGATGTACGGTCAGAATTTATATTCCAGACAAATTCTAAGTACTCACATCCATGTGAGCAATGACGCGGGCGCATGGATGGGCAGGAGCGGCGTGTTCCAGCTACTAAATTGTTGCTTTAAAGCAACATGCGCAGGAGCAACATTTTAGGGTATGACAAAGCTAGCCTGCATGACGCGAGGCCATAGATGTCATCTAGCTTATAAGTACTCTAAGGCAATTAAATGAAAATCAGTCCTTAGCCTTAAGTATCCTGCGTTTAAATTCTTTCTTAAATACGCCGACCAAGTAAGGATCTAAATAAGCTTCATAAGCCTTGCTGTAATCTTTATCTCTATGGGCATCAATAAGAGCCAAATTAATTTGGTTAACCATGTCTCGTCCCCATTTATTTTTTGGGCAAGCTGCATAAGCTAAGCTCATTTCACCGGCCTCTTGCAATATAACAGAGGTGACGTTTCCTTTAACCTTGGTCAGCTTCAACCCATAATGTCCTTCTGGGGGCCAATCTAAAATGAAATCTATGCGCTTTAATAGCAACATCTTGTATAGGTTTTTAGAGATGGATTTAGTGGCATTTATAATGATGTTATCGGCAAAGCGTTTCTCTTTAATTAAGTTATTTACCGCATCGCTATATACCACCCCAGGGGTGACCGCGAGTTTTCCTGTATTTGCAGTGAGCAAAGTTTCAAGAGAAACCTGTTTAGGCTTATTCAAGGCCTGATAGGTTTCTTCACGCATGAATATTTGAATTGGGAAGTACAGTTCAGATGGTTCACTAAAATGCATATAACCTTGGCGCTCTGCACTTTTACTAATACCAAAAGTACATACTTTATCCTGCTGTTTAAACTTGGAATGGCGTCGCTTGTAATTGCTTATTTGAAAGCTATGTTGGTGTTGTGGCAGGTATTTAAGCACTACTCTTAATGTATCCAATGAGTACCCTAGATACTCATCACCCTCCTGATACTGGTAAGGGGGCCAGTCTGAAACGAGCCACTTAACATCATCCGCAAGGCTTTGGCTGCTCATAAATAAAGCAACAAGAAAACTCAATAATGGCCATTTAAAAAATGAGCAGCACATAAATGTATCCCTTATAACATGCTAATAAGCATAGCTTAGAATGCACAATTTCCATTGTGCAAAGGGTTAATCTGCTCCAAACAGAAATCTTCTTCTATGGGCTTCTTAATTTAATATCATTGAGGAATATGAAAGAAATGAAGATAAACAATTTGCTATAAAGTGCTCATTTTTGCCTCTTAATGAGGCTGTACACAATGGCCGAGTCCTTTATACTGAGCCAGCCTAATTTCCAGCTAGGCCGTGGCAGAGTCATTAATAATAAAGAGTGTATGAGTTGTATATGGACCGTATTTCACAAGTTATCGCACAAGAATTAAATGTACAAAATCAACAAGTTTTAGCCGCGGTGGCGTTATTGGATGAAGGCGCCACAGTGCCCTTTATTGCCCGCTATCGTAAAGAAGTAACCGGTGAGCTAGATGATGGGCAGTTGCGTCAATTAGAAGAGCGCCTGCGTTACTTACGCGAGCTTGAATTACGTCGTACCGCCATTTTAAAAAGCATTGAAGAGCAGGGTAAATTAACCCCTGAATTACAAGCGGATATTGTTAAAGCCGATACTAAGAACCGCCTTGAAGACTTGTATTTACCCTATAAACAAAAGCGCCGCACTAAGGGCCAAATTGCCATTGAGGCAGGTCTTGAGCCGTTGGCCAATGCCCTTTATGAAGACCCTACTTTAGATCCCCAAGCGCATGGCCAAAGTTTTATCGACGCTGATAAAGGCGTAGCAGACATTAAAGCTGCCCTAGACGGTGCCAAATTTATTTTGATGGAACGTTTTGCTGAAAATGCCAATTTGCTGCAGCAACTAAGAAGCTTTTTGTGGGATGAAGGCACGCTAAGTGTGCGCATTATGGCCGGTAAAGAAAGCGAAGGGGCTAAGTTCCAAGATTATTTTGAGCACGATGAAGCCCTTAAAAAAGTACCGAGTCACCGCGCCTTGGCCATTTTACGTGGTCGTAACGAAGGAATTTTATCGGCCAACTTAATTGTGGGTGACCCAAATGATCGTTTAGCACCCAGTCCTTGCGAAGGCATTGTGGCGGGATTTTATGATATTGAAAATAAAGGCCGGGCAAGCGATAAATGGTTGGCAGAAGTCGTTAAATGGACATGGCGCGTTAAATTACTGACTCACTTAGAGACCGAACTGGTGGGTAATGTTCGCGAGAGTGCTGAAGACGAAGCCATTAAAGTGTTCGCCACCAACCTTAAAGATTTATTATTGGCCGCTCCCGCTGGCCATAAGGTCACAATAGGGTTAGACCCAGGCATGCGCAGTGGTTGTAAAGTAGCGGTGGTAGATGCCACTGGTAAAGTGCTAGATCACGGTGTGATTTACCCAACGCCTCCGCAAAATCAAGTGGCCAAAAGTAAAGCGGTTTTAAAAGCCTTGTGTGCTAAATACGATGTTAGCTTAATTGCCATTGGTAATGGTACCGGTAGCCGCGAAACCGACAAAATTGTTGGGGACTTCTTAAAAGAAAATACCGAGCTTAAATCAGTACAAAAAATTATTGTCAGTGAAGCAGGGGCATCTGTTTACAGTGCATCTGAATTGGCGGCAAAAGAATTTCCCGATTTAGATGTGACCATTCGTGGCGCTATTTCCATTGCGCGCCGTTTACAAGACCCACTAGCAGAGCTGGTGAAGATAGAGCCAAAAGCCATTGGTGTTGGCCAGTACCAGCATGATGTAAGCCAGCCTGCGCTTGCTCGTTCTTTGGATGCGGTGGTGGAAGATTGCGTAAATGCCGTGGGCGTCGACTTGAATACGGCATCCGTGCCTTTGCTAACAAAAGTTTCGGGTTTAAATACCACCATCGCGTCTAATATCGTTGCCTTTCGCGAAGAGAACGGCGCTTATAAGAGCCGTGCCCAATTAAAGAAAGTGCCTCGCTTAGGCGCTAAAACGTTCGAGCAAGCGGCAGGCTTCTTAAAAATTAGCAATGCTGCGAACCCATTGGATGCCAGTTCGGTTCACCCAGAATCTTATGCGGTCGTGAAGCAAATCAGTGAAAAAGCCCAGCGTGATGTGAAGTCGATCATGGGCGACAGCGCTTTTCTAAAAGCTGTGAATGCCAGTGAATTTATCAGTGATGATGTGGGCTTATTAACGGTTAAAGATATTCTTAATGAGCTTGAAAAGCCGGGCCGTGATCCGCGTCCTGAATTTGTCACCGCCGCTTTTAAAGAAGGCGTAGAAGAAATAAAAGATTTACGCGATGACATGATCCTTGAAGGGGTGGCCACTAACGTTACCGCCTTTGGGGCATTTATTGACATTGGTGTGCATCAAGATGGATTGGTCCATATCAGTATGATGAGCGATAAATTTATCGATGACCCTCGTGAAGTTGTGAAAGCAGGTGATGTGGTAAAAGTAAAAGTAATGGAAGTGGATGCACCGCGTAAACGCATTGCGTTATCTATGCGCATGAATGACACCGCGGAAGATTACCAAGCTGAAAAAGCCACTCCAAGGGGCGAGCGTAAACCAAAAGGACGAGCTCCACAGCGAACTCATAGCGCGCCTCCTGCCAGTGAAACCAATGGCGGGGGTATGGCGGCTTTGTTTGCGCAAGCACAGAAGAAAAAAGGTAATCGTTTGTAAGTAGTAAAAATATTTACAAGTCTTTTAAAAAAGAGCCACTGCTTTAGTGGCTCTACTGTAAACAATTGACCGCAAGCTATTGCTTGAATTCACTAAACATAGTTGTTTTTTTATCGATTACGCCACTGGGGCTATATGGAATATTGAAGATAAAGTGATGGCTTCGATGTAATCTTCTCAAAGCTGTAAGACTGCTTTAAATTCGGTTTTACTAATCGAGCTTACTTTGAAATAGCATTTAGAAAGTAAATAAGACAATCCGTTCCCTTCTCGGTGCTTTCCCTTAAGACTGAGCCAGCTATAATGCTGGCAATTGTACCTTTTGGATTATTGTCCTTTGTATCAGTCCATATCTTTCACACAAACTCTAAAAGCCCTTGAACAGGCCGATAAAGCCTCTTTAACGTTTTACCGCGGCATTGAAAAAGAGGGTCTTAGGGTCAAGACTGACACCCGTATCAGCCAAATACCTCACCAAGCTTCATTGGGCAGTGCGCTGACTCACCCTTATATCACCACAGATTACAGCGAAGCTCTGTTAGAGTTCATCACCCCGGTGCGCGACAGTGCTTCTAAAGTTCTCGATTTTCTGCAGACTGCTCATAGCTACACTTATCAGCATTTAGGGGAAGAGCTTATTTGGCCTGCTTCTATGCCTGGAGTGATTGATGAAGAGCTAGATGTGCCGATTGCACAATTTGGCGAGTCTAACGTGGGCCAACTAAAGCATGTTTATCGCCATGGGTTGTGGCACCGCTATGGTCGTAAAATGCAGTGCATTGCTGGACTGCATTATAATTTTTCAGTGGCTGATGAGTTATGGAGCGACTTGGCTAAGATACAGAATAAGCCACTTGAGCAAAACTTCATTAGCGAAGGGTACTTTTCATTAATTCGTAATTTCCGTCGTAATTCTTGGTTATTACTGTACCTATTTGGTGCCAGCCCCACCCTAGATAAAAGCTTTGTAAAAGGAAAAGAGCACCCTTTACAGACGCTAGATGACGAATCTTTATACTTGCCTTATGCCACCAGTTTGCGCATGAGTGGCTTGGGCTATCAGAATAATGCCCAAGATGGTTTGTTTGTTTGTTTCAATGGCCTATCCAGCTATACCAATACTTTGCAGCAAGCCATGAAACAGTCGATTCCTGCTTATGAAGAGTTAGGGGTTAAAAAAGCAGGCACCTACTTCCAGCTAAACACCAATTTGCTGCAAATAGAAAATGAATACTATTCTGATGTTCGTCCCAAGCGTAATAGTAAACAGGGTGAGAAGCCTTTAACGGCGCTTAATGAGCATGGTGTTGAATACATTGAAGTGCGCTGTTTAGATTTAAACCCTTTTATGGCGCTAGGAATTGATGAGCCTCAAATTCACTTCATGGATCTTTTCTTATCTTATTGCTTACTAAGCGCTAGCCCTGTTTTAGAAGAGGCCGAGTGTAAAGAGGTAGCGGAAAACCAACATAACGTCGTGCTAGATGGCCGTAACCCGGCATTCACGTTAATGCGCAAAGGCATTAAAACGCCACTTAAAAAATGGGCATTAGAAGTACTGCAAGACATGAAAGCGTTGGCTGAATTATTAGATGCCAAGCAGGGAAGTCATCAATATCAAAGCGCCTTAACTTTAATGCTTGAGCGTGTGGAAAACCCAGAGCTAACCCCAAGTGCTAAAGTATTGGCTGATATGAAGGCTAAAGAAATTCCCTTTAAGGAATTTGCTTTACAGCAAGCAAAGCTTCACAGCGTTCAACATCAGCAGTCATTAGAGGCGAAAAAAGCTGGTGAATGGCGTGAGATTGCCCAAAAATCCCTGAAAAAACAGCAAGATATCGAAACAAGTGATGAAGTAAATTTTGATCAATATTTGGCTGACTACCTAAATAAATTGTGATGCAGTTCACATAAGTGGGTGTAATACATCAGGATGGCGTAATAAGTCTTATGCTGGGCTTGATTAATCAAGCTCCTGATATAGATTTAAAAAAAAGCCAAGAGTGTGCACTATGGAGTTGGTGGAAAGTCATTGGGACGTGGAAAGCTTAGAAAAAGCTTACCGTCATGGCTTTATGGCAGGAATGATTGGAAAACTTTCCACAGACTGCCCTTTTAAAGCTGAAGTGATAGCTAATGCTTGGGAAGCAGGCTGGCAGGACGGAAAAGAACAATTCGATATAAAGCAAGCAAAGCAACTTAAGGAAACCCTATAAGTGCTTTGCTTCAAGCGCTGAACGGGCGTTTAATTCTGCGCGACAAAATTCTGGAAATACAAATCTTCAATATAAGGCTGGCCTTCAAGTTCTGACATGAGAGCTCGAACTTCTTCTAATGCCACTTGTCTTAACTGCTCACGACCTTGGGCGTTATTTACAGTTTTATCATCTTGCTGACTCAGCAAGAGCACCATTTGGTTACGAATATAGGCTTGGTGGTGATTCACTTTGCCCGCCGCTTCAGCACCCACGACTCGCAGAGCCACATCGGTACGGATGTATTTCATGCGACCTTTGGTGTTATTACCGTAGTTGAGCACAAAAGCGGGTTGCAGATGGACATATTGCGCGCCAGAATCAACGGCTAGCACTGTAAATGCCATAAAAATACTAATTACTAAGATGATTAAACGAGCCATGTTAAATCCTTTTTGTTTTTTCTGTTTTTAGCATAGTCCAGCTGTTGGAGATTGATGGCTGTGATTGCGGTTGTTTTTAGGTTTGTGGAATTGCTCTAATAACTTTTAAAAGTAAGGCATTGATATGGTAAAGATATCGAATCAAAACATGTTTTTGGCTACATTTGTTGCATGCGCTTCGCTACTGGCGGCCGCTTACTATTTTGAATACGTATTATTCTTAGACCCTTGCCCGCTGTGCATCATGCAGCGAATTGCAGTTTTGATGGTGGGTCTTGTGGGTCTTTCAGGCTTTATATTGGCTAAAAGCTCTTTTAGTCAAAAGCTTCATAGTGTGCTTATGTCACTAAGCGCTTTATTTGGAATTGCCGTAGCGGGCCGCCATGTGTGGATTCAAAATTTACCGGCCGACCAAATTCCCACATGTGGGCCAAGTTTGGAGTACATGGTGGATACCTTGCCGTGGGCGGAAGTGTTGACGGTTATGTTGAGAGGGAACGGTAACTGCGCTGATGCACAGTGGGCATTTATGGGGCTATCTATGCCCTTATGGGTATTGTTGTGGTTTGTAGGTTTTTTGATTTTAGCGGCTGGATTATTTTATCGAGCCCATAAAAGCCTTAGATAATCGTTTTAAGATTGTTCATAGTTTGGCCAATCAACTGCGCTAGTAGCGATCATATTTGAAATAATGCCGATACTCAAGCGATAAAATTATCACTATTTTATCGCTTGCAGCGACCAATTCATGGGCCTATATTTGATTAAACAAGGGGATGGATCAATAAGTATAACTACGAGGACGTGTCATGTTAGAAAGTTGTAAGACTGCAAAAGAGCGTTGGGGAGGCGTCCACGGTTTAATTGATCGTTGGCTGAATGAACGTCAGGAATTGCTGGTTTTGTACTGTGCTATTAAAGGCTTGAAGCCTTACAGTCCTCGAGAAACGCCATTGTCTATAAAAGTGCAGGCATTTTGTCAGGTGATGATGGATTATTGCAGTGCTGGTCATTTTGAAGTGTATGAACAGCTTACCCTAGAGGCTCAAGAATTTAACGATGGTGGCTTAGACTTAGCTAAAAAGCATTATCCAAGATTGGAGGCCATTACAGAGAAATGCGTAGAGTTTAACGACAATTATGACACTGCAGAACATTGCCTAGAAAAAATGACCGACTTAAATAACGACCTATCTAAATTGGGTGAATTATTAGAAGAGCGCTTTTTACTAGAAGATGAATTGATAGAAACATTGCATAATGCTCATAAGGAAATTGTGGCGTAATTAATACATTGTAATTCAACCATAATCAAAAACCCGCTTCTGCGGGTTTTTTGGTTTCTACAGATACCCATTTTCATCAATCTTACTCGAGCTCAATTCCCTTTCTTAAGCGAAACTTCATTCTATATTTTAAAAAAACGGCTTAAATTATTTGGTCTAAACTAAGTTGAGGACAATAGGATGTCGCATATGAAAGTTTATCTGCTTGTATTAAGTGTGTTGTTTTTAATGGCTTGTAGCCGAGGTGCGCCACCTGAAAAACAATGGGAGATGGCAGCTCGAGGAGCTTATTCGGCAAGCCTTTCTGTAGATGGAAAATTCTTACTATTGGGCTCCGTTCATCATGGAGGGAGCTACTGGCAAATTGATGAATTTGAGCGCCTATATAATTGGAACCATGAAGCCAATAAGCTTTCAGGAATTGTCGCCAGTGCCATAAGTGATAATGGCAAATTTGCAACGACCTCAGACCATAGAAAAATAGTGCTATGGAATGCTAAAACCGGCGAAGCATTTTGGTTATGGGAAGCCCCCGCTGACATTAGAGCAATGGATTTAAGCAACGATGGGCAATTTGCGTTGTTGGGACTAGAGAGCTACGAAGCGGTTCTATTTGATATTAAAAACGGTGGGGTTGAATTAAGACTCACCCATGAGGGTATTGTGCAAACTGTGGACATGAGTACAGATATGAGTATTGCCATGTCTGGTGGAGATGACTCTTGGGTAAAAGTCTGGGACTTACAAAGCGGTAAAGAATTATTTAGCTGGCAGTTACTGAATCAAATAAAAGTGGTGGCCATTAGTCAAGACGGTCGATACGGTTTTGCTTCAAGTCACCGAGGCGAAAGCAATATTTGGGACTTAACGACTGGCAACCTTATCACGCAGCTGCCTAAAGTGGGTGGGCACTTCCAAAGTGCTCGGTTTAATAAGTCGGGGAAAAAACTATTAACAGGAACCTCAAGTGGCCAGGTTCATTTATGGGATGTGGCCACGGGTGAAATGAAAGAGTATTGGCAATTGGCGCCGCGCAATTCCTGGGTGAGCAAGAATACTCAAGTATTGGATGTGGCGTTTAATGAAAAGCAGTACAAGGCGGTTGGTGCAAATGGCATTACATATTTATTGAAATAAAGAGTATGAATTGAAAAATGAATAGCGGGGCAATGAATAAATCAGGTGTCCATTAAGAACACCTTGCTGGCATTGAAATTAACGAGTCGCCGCGTCAATTTCTCCTTGTCTGGCATCGAATTTTTTCTGAATGCCTTCAATGTTTTCCAACATATTAGGCACTTCAGTTAAGGGGGCGGTTGTTGGAAGACTTAAGCCGGAACTTTGAGCCGCTTGGTTTTCAGGTTCAGCTTTTTTAGGCTGATAGCCCTCAGGCAGTTCGATGGTTTTCATGGAGTTGATTGTGGTTTTAACTGCAATTTTTTCCCCTTGGCCATTTTCGGGAGGGGTATCCGTATATTGCCAATGCCCTTTAGCATCTTTCCAACGGTAAAGTTGTGTATCCGATTTAGCGGAGGATTTTATTTTATTGAGAATATCTTTACTGCCAGGCATAAACTGCTCCCATGTCATAAATGGGGTGCCGTCTGGTTTTTTCATTATGAAGGGGGCTGCTAGCGCTAGAATTAACCCTAAAATGATTAATTTATAGAACATGGACATATTTTTTGTGGCTCCTGCCGATATTTCTCAAGGTGGCACATATTAGACCATTTTCAATAATTCAGCCCATTAAAAAAGAAAATTAGAGGCATTATGCACAAGGATAGGCATAAAAATTTTGGAAGGATCTATGACTCGTAAAATTGCAGATCCCATTGATTCGCATCCAGCACGCATAATTGAGCGTACTCAGCCCAAGCGTGTATTAATCGCGAATGCCAAAGGGGGTTGTGGAAAAACCACATTGGCCACGAATGTAGCGGCATATTTAGCGGTAAATGAAAATATCGTCGCACTGATTGATCATGACCCACAAGGGTCAAGTACCCAATGGTTGTCTGTTCGCAATGAAAAGTTACCCGCTATTTATTCGGTATCTGCTTTTCGCCGTTGTGATGTGAATACTACGCGTAGTTTTCAATTGGGCGTTCCGAGCAATACCACGCATATTGTGATTGATACGCCCGCGGGGCTAGGCGGAAATTTACTATCTGATCATTTACACCACTGTGACATGCTACTTATTCCTGTTGTGCCTTCTGCTATTGATATTCGTGCCGCCACATCTTTTATTAAAGATGTTTTGCTTAGCCCTGGTTTTCGACTTCAACCAAAACCCATTGCTGTGATCGCAAATAGGGTTAGGCACAACACCGTAGGCTATAAAAAATTACAAATTTTTTTACACAGTTTGAACATTCCGTTCATCAGTACCTTCCGTGATACGCAACATTATGTGCGGGCAGCAGAGTTTGGAATGGGCATTTATGATTTTTCACAACCCCATGAAAAAGACATGGAAGAGTGGAAACCATTAATAACTTGGTTGAAAATTCAATTTAGTCGATGAAATCACCCTTCTTTTGTTAGAAAGTTACAAAAAACATTCAATACTTATAGAAAATCATTTTTTGCTTTGTATAATTGCGGCTCAATACCTACTCCACCGTCCACACAGAGGTCCAACCATGGCTGCAAGTAAAAAAGCTGTAACTAAGAAAGCTGCTCCTAAAAAAGTCGCTCCTAAAAAAGCCGCTCCTAAAAAAGCGCCAGCCAAGAAAGTTGCTGCTAAAAAAGCACCTGCTAAGAAAGTTGTAGCGGCAAAAGCAGTTAGCCCAATCGCCCAGATTGAAAGCGATATTGCTAAACTAAATGCTCAACTAGTTAAAGCTCGCGCTAAAGTAGAAGCTGATGCAGCTAAAACTTTGGCTTCAGCTGAAAAAGCAGCTGAAAAAGCTTCTGCTGCTGAGAAAAAAGCAAAAGATGCTCAAAATAAAGTAGCTAGCAAAGTTAAAGCTAAGAAGACTCCTGCTGGCGTTAAGCAATTGGCTGCTGCTAAAGCAAAATCTGCCGATGCTAAAGCTGCATTAGTTGCTGCTAAATCAGTATTGTCTGCTGCTAAGAGCGAAGCTGAAACAGTTAAAGCTGCTAATCAAAACGCTGCCAAGCTTGAAAAAGCTCGTGTAGCTGCTGAATCTGCTATTGCTAAAAAGCAAGCTGCTAGCGACAAAGCTGCTGCTAAGAAGCAAGCCGCTGCTACTAAAGCTGCTGCTAAGAAAGAAAAAGCCAAAGCTAAAGCCGCTGCTGAAAAAGCTAAAGCTAAGTTGAAAGCTAAGAAAGAAGCTGCAAAAGCTAAAAAAGAAGCTGTTAAGGCTGCAAAAGCTGCTAAAAAAGCCGCTAAAGCGCCAAAAGCCGCTAAAGCTGTTAAAACTGAAGAAGCACCAGCTGAAGTTCCTGCAACTCCAGTTCGTAGCTTGTTCAACGAAGATGCCTAATTGTTAATTAACAACTAGTCACCTTGGCTGCAAATGCTCAGTGAGTGTTTGCAGCCAATGCTTATCCATTGTTTGCCTCAAATCTTTAAAATATTCTCCACACCCCTCTTGTATAAACTTGCTAAACGCCCAATTTTGTTTCGCCATTTGATTTGTTAATTGGTACAGCTTTACCTGTTCTTGATATTCCGCTTCTAATTCTAAGTTTTTCATATGTTGATAAAAATCCACTACATTGAGCTTTTTCACCCTCTTTCTTAATTCTCTAATGGGGAAAACAACTCTTAATTGCCAGTCAAAAACTCCAGATGCTCTTAAAGGGGGCAATTGAAAGCCTTTATTGTTACTAGCCAACCAGCCAATAAAAAGCAAAATATTAATATCCAAACGATATTGCTGCTGAGCGGCGAGTAAAAATTCACGACAAGGTGCAGATGAATACTGTTTAGTAGAATAGATCCATAATGGGTTATTACTGTGATTTGTGGCATTATGCGCAGCGTCCACGTTTACCCCTTATTTGTTAATTGTGAAGTACCCACATGATACGTCTCACACAGGTTAATCTGAACCTAGGCTCTAAAGAAATATTAAAGCAGGCTGACTTAACGGTTCACGATGGCCATAAGCTAGCGGTTGTGGGAGCTAATGGTGCAGGTAAGTCCACCTTATTTAAACTTATTTTAGGCCAGCTTCCCCTCGACCAAGGGGACCTAAGCATGCCTAGGAATTGGCGTTTGGCCTACATGGCTCAGGAAGTAGCCGCCTCAGAACAAACTGCTTTAGATTATGTGCTTGATGGACATCAGGATTTTCGTGAAATACAAAACTTGATGACAAAAGCCGAACAAGAAAAAGATGATTTAAAATTAGCGTCGCTTCATGGTGAATTTGAATTAATACACGGCTATGAGGTACCTCAATTAGGGAAAACCATGTTGGCAGGTTTGGGATTTAAACCCCAGCAAATGGAAGATCCCGTTAGTGCCTTTAGTGGTGGCTGGCGCATGCGTTTAAATTTAGCCAAAGCGCTTATTATGCCTAGTGACCTTTTGTTACTAGATGAACCCACTAACCACCTTGATTTAGACGCAGCATTTTGGCTAGAGTCTTTTTTGCTGCGCTATCGCGGTACCTTATTACTAATTAGTCACGATAGGGATTTTATCGATAGCGTGAGTAACGGCATTATTCATATTCACCAGTCTCAATTAAATTTATACGCTGGAAACTATGGTGACTTTGAACGCCGTCGCGCAGAGCGATTAGCGCAACAGCAGTCCATGTACGAACAACAACAAGCACAAATAAAGCACATAGAAAGTTTTATTACGCGCTTTAGAGCAAAGGCCACAAAGGCCAAGCAAGCCCAGAGCCGTATTAAAAGTTTAGAGCGAATGGAAATGATTTCGGCCGCTCATATTGACAGTGAATTTCAGTTTCAATTCCCTAATGCTGAAAAATTCAGTGACCCCTTATTAACCTTACGAGATGCAGATATCGGCTATGAAGGTCAGGTGCATTTACAAAATGTTAAATTAAGTCTGCATCCTGGTGACAGAATTGGCTTGCTAGGTGCAAATGGCGCCGGTAAATCTACGCTAATTAAAGGCATTATTAATGAATTACCGCTTATTAATGGTACCTACCAGGCGGGCGAGTTCATGGCCATTGGCTATTTTGCTCAACATCAGGTGGATGAGTTAGCGCTTGATATAACCCCCATGCAGCATCTGCAGCGCTTAAAAGAAAATGCCACAGACCAACAAATTCGAAACTTCTTAGGAAGCTTTGGTTTCAATGGAGATATGGCCCTTGAAACCTGTGAAAGTTTTTCAGGGGGCGAATTAGCACGGTTAGCGTTAGCGCGTATCGCTTGGCTAAAGCCTAATTTATTGATACTTGATGAACCGACTAACCACTTAGATTTAGACATGCGCCATGCGCTGACCTTAGCCTTACAAAACTATGAGGGGGCTATTCTAGTGGTGAGCCATGATCGCTATTTATTATCCAATACGGTTGATCAATTTTGGTTGGTTCACGATGGTGTCTTATCTGAGTTTGATGGAGACCTTGAAGATTATCACCAGTTTATCAAACGCTCCCAACAAGAGGATGATTCCTCAAATGAGCGAGCGGTAACACAGAACAGTGCTGAAGCTAAAAAAGAGAAGAAACGGCGTGAAGCTGAAATTAGAAAGTTAATGAGCCCGTTGAAAAAGTCGGTTGATAAGCTGGAAGCACAAGTGGAAAAAATTCAAACCAGCCTTGAAGACATAGAAGAGAAACTTGCAGATACCGAGCTTTATGAAGCTAAGAATAAAGACAGCTTGCAAACTATTCTAGCTGAGCAGGCTTCTCAAACACAGCAACTTCAGGAAGTGGAAGAAAGCTGGATGGAAAAACTAGAAGAACTTGAAGACATGACCGAGCAGCTAAACAATAGCTAGGGTTTGTCTTTCTCGCAGCCCCTCAAGCTACCCTAGGTTGAGGGGCCACTCATTAAAATGATCTTTCAATACTTCCCCATTTTGTACGGTATACACCGCTTTATCGCTGAGTCTCAAACGCGAGATAATGCCTAACAGAGGAGTGTGTTCACTTTACGAGCTCAATCAAATTGTGCACTTCATATAAGTGTCAGGTCTAAGTTTGCTAAATTAGATATGACGCTCGTTCGTTTTTAGCTCTTAATTTTCCTTAATGATTAAACTAGCCCTGAGTTTGATCAGGGGCTAACAAATTCATAAAGCAGTAAGATGGCGGTTCGCTTGGCTAAGGTGCTTAATGAGGTTATCTAGTTCCTCATGGGGTAAGGGCTTTCTTTCTCTTGAGCTGGCGGGTCTGGGTTTAATGCCAAAATTAAGTAAGTCACTTACGCTGTGCAAGGTGACGTTACTGCCCTCTAATTGAGGTAATACGTTCTCTAGGTAAAACAATGTACTTTTATGTGGGTGGCCAATAGCAATGGCACTGCCATAGGTTTGGGCAATGGCTAAGGCTTTCTTAAATTGAACATGGATATGATCAATATCTAGCTGGTGGTCTAAAAAAATATCTCGCTGGGCGCTATTTAAGCCATGCTTTAAGGCAATGGCATAGCCCTTACTTTGTGCGCTGGTGCGGCTGTCTACAAAAAATAAATCCTTATCTTTTAATACTTCCATTACCCAAGTCATGGCTTGAGACTGGGTGGTGAGTAAACTGCCCATGTGATTATTCACCCCTCTGATATAGGGGGTGTTGTAGATGGCAAAGGTTAGCCTGTCTTTAAATTGTTTTTCATTGAGTTTTTCATGTAAAGCGCCAGGACCCAAGTTCCTTTGGGTTATGGTGCTCATGGGGGCGTGCAGCAACACTTCTTTACCTAATCGCCCAGCACGCCTAGCCAATTTGGTACTGAACTTTCGGTGGGGCATGACGGCAAACGTAATGTTGCCAGGCAGGGCAATGGCGTCTAAGCCTTGGCTTAAGCTGTTGCCTAAATCGTCAATGATAATGGCAAGCCGAGCACTTGGGAGTGGCTCGGCATGGCAATTATAGAAACAAAAATTAAGAACCAGTAGGCTCAGTAATAACTTCATTTTTATGCGCTGCATTAGGAATAGGAGTAGCAGCGACTGGAAGAGTTTTAACGGCTAGCACCTTCATACCTTTTAGCATAATAAGCGCTTGTTGAAGCTGATAATCTTTAGCCAGAATTCGCTGAATTTCATCTTTGTGTTCATCTGTCTTAGCGTTATCGGCTTCTTTGCCATTTTCTAAATGACCTTTTAAGTCAGCTTCCTTATAAAAACGTGAATCTTTGGTTGGGGTAAATGTACCAGGGGAGACCACAATGTCAGGGCTAATACCTTGCGCCTGAATAGAACGGCCATTAGGTGTGAAGTAACGGGCTGTGGTGAGCTTTAATGCATGGTCACCATTTAATGGTAAGACAGTTTGTACTGAACCCTTGCCGAAGCTTTGCGTGCCTAAAATGAGTGCTCTGCCATGATCTTGTAAGGCACCGGCGACAATTTCAGAAGCAGAAGCACTGCCGCCGTTAATTAATACAATAAGCGGTACATCTGGGGCCAGTGTATCCACAGTGGCTTCATAGCGTACATCAGCGTTGGCTACCCGTCCTTGTGTATAAACGATGAGTCCTTGTTCAATAAAGGTATCGCTCACCGAAACCGAAGCGTCTAATACGCCGCCGGGGTTGTTACGTAAATCTAGAATCAAGCCGCTTAACGGGGTTTGATTGGTATCCATTAATGTTTGCAGTGCTTTGTTGATATCGGCACCGGTGTTCTCTTGAAATTGGGTGATGCGTAAATAGCCGTAATCGTCTTCTAATAGTTTGTGTTTCACACTGGTAATGTTGATTTGCGCGCGCTTCAGGGTGAATACCAAGGGCTGGCTTTCACCTTCTCTTAAAATGGTAATGACAATTTCACTGCCCGCTTCGCCGCGCATTTTTTCAACTGCATCGTTTAGGCCTATGCCTTTGACGGGCATGTCATCTAATTTAATGATTAAGTCACCGGCTTTAATACCGGCTTTTTGTGCTGGGGTATCGTCTATGGGGCTCACCACTTTAATGAAACCGTCTTCTAGGCCCACTTCAATGCCTAAGCCGCCAAATTTTCCACTGGTGCTGGATTTCAGGTCGTTAAAATCATCAGGGCCTAAATAAGATGAGTGAGGATCAAGGCCCCCTAACATGCCATGAATGGCATTCTCTAATAGGGTTTTATCGTCTACCCCTTCCACATAGCTTGAACGAATGCGCTCAAAAATTTCAGCAAAGGTTCTTAACTCTTCTAATGGTAAACGAGAAGGAGCGACCTTGGCCTCTCCTTCGATAATGTCCTGAGCTTGGACGGGGGCTTGCGTACTGAGAATCAGTAAGGCAAGAAAAAATGAGCGCAACATGGACATCTCGTATGATTAACTTGAAAAATAAAAAGGCCTCACATTTAGTTATAACAGATTGTTATGAAATTTGAAGTTTATCCCTTAAAAGGGCGATAAATATTGGGTTTTAAACGGTTTTTTGCCAACTACGCAGGAATAATGGCTTCTAGAAATAGCGAAAATATTCTGTGAATCATGGTCTATAGTCATTAGACCAGATTGCATAAAGCCCGTGGGAGGCACCTATGTTGCGCATTTTATTAATCATGGCTCTAGGTCTAGTGGCAACGCTTGCTAGCGCTGAGAAAATCACGCTAGCCAATGGTGACTGGGCACCTTATATGTCTAAAGACCTTAAGATGCATGGCTATATGTCTCACATCGTTAAAGAGGCCTTTGCCAGTGAAGGGGTTGAAGTGAATTACGTCTTTTTACCTTGGAAGCGTGGCTTTGAAGACGCTAAGGCGGGTAAGTATCAGGGTTCTTTAATTTGGGGTTTTAATGAAGAGCGCGCTAAAGACTTTTTATTCAGTGAGCCTGTTGCGCAATTAGGTACCTCCTTGTTTCACCTTAAAAGTAAATCGTTTGATTGGAATGAACCTGTAGATTTAAAAGGCATGAAACTCGGCGGCGTTGTGGGTTATGCCTATGGTGTTGAAGACCTAGAAAACAAAGGCGTGCTTAAAATCCTGCGCATCAGCAGTGCAGAGGCAAATTATCGTAAATTATCCTCTGGCAGAATAGATATTGTATTGGAAGACACCGAAGTGGGTCATGGAATGGTTTCCAAGTTGGGGTTATCTGACAGTGTCACCGCGCACCCTAAAACATTAAAGCCCAGAAAATACTCGGTGATTATCTCTAAAAAAATAGCCAATGCTCAGCACCTGCTGGAGGCTTTTAACAAGGGTTTAAAAACCATTAAGGATGACGGGCGTTATCAGAAGTTTGTAGAAGCTTCTAGAAGAGGGGAATACAAATAACCTTTTCCTAATGAGTTCTAAAAAATCAGAAGAGAACTTAGCGTTTGTAAATGCTAACCCTTAAGCCAGCGTTTGGGGTTTTGAGGGTGGCCTTTATGGCGAATTTCAAAATACAAAGCGTCTTTGTCGTACCCACCACTGCGTCCTAATTTGGCAATGACTTCACCTGTCTCTACCCAATCCCCAACAGACTTCAGCAACGCTTGATTACGTGCGTATAAGCTCATGTAGCCCTGACCATGATCCACTATGGTTAATAGGCCAAAGCCTCTTAGCCAATCACTAAAGACCACTCGGCCATGGTGAATGGCTTTAATATGACTGCCAGCACTGCCTGGGTAGGTCCAGCCTAACCATTTCTGTTTTCCATTTTCATGCCATTGACCAAATAAACGCTTAGGTTTTTTGTGAATAGGGCTGGGTAACTTACCTTTTAATGATTTAAATGGCCGGCTCTCTTGGGTGCGCTCGTAGCTTAAAAATACCTCTTCTACGCGCCCTAATACTTCAATTAATTGTTGTCGATCTTGTTGTAGGCGCGCTAATTTCACATCGCTGTTTTTAATTTTCTTATTAAGGGCTGAGGCATTTTTTTGCTGCTGGCGTTGCTTACTTTTAAGTTGCTGGTGGCTTTGTTTTAATAAGGCTAGCTTGTCTTTAAGGCTGTCTTGTTGTTTTTGCACTTCACTGGAAAGCGTATCCACTTCACTGAGCGTTTGGCGATACTGAGCTATTTGCTTTTGGTGGGCACTATTAAAATGCTGCAAATAACTTAAGTTGCGAGACAGTAATTTCGCATCCTGTTGGTTAAGTAGCATTTTCAGTTTAGGTTCTTGGCCCATTTTGTAACTGGCCAAGATAATATTCTTAAGGGTCGTTTGTTGTGTCTGTTGTTGTTTGCCCAACACCCGACGTTGGGCTTTGAGCTTTTTTAGGCGTGCTCGCTCCTCATTGAGTGCTTTACGTAAAGTTTCCACCTGTTTACTGACTTTAGCCACTTCTTGGTCGGACTTACGTAGGCTTTGTACCAAGCCTTTATGGTCATCTTGTACGGCTTTAAGGTAGGCTTGAAGTTCATTAATGTCGTTACGCAGCTTTTCTAAATGCTGCTCGCTAAGGGCTTTTTTATTTGTTTTTGTTTCAGAAAATGCCTGCCCACTGGAGAACCCAGTAGGCAGTAAAACAAATAATAAGTTAACGACAAGCGCAAACCTCAAGGCCGCCATTTAATTTTGCTCAATCAAAATTTTGCCTGTCATTTCACCTGGCTGTTCTTCACCCATCATGCTTAGCAAGGTTGGGGCAAGATCGCACAGTGAGCCGTTTTCTTTAAGCTTGGTGGCATGTCCTTGTGGGCTGACGTGAAGCAAGGGTACCGGGCCTGTGGTGTGTTGAGTCATGGGGCCGCCATTAGGATCAAGCATTTGCTCGCAATTACCATGATCGGCGGTAATCAAACATTCGCCACCCACTTTAAGTAAGGCATCGGTTACGCGTTTAAGGCATTCGTCCAACGCTTCTACGGCTTTCACGGCAGCACTGAATACACCCGTATGACCCACCATGTCGCCGTTGGCGTAGTTACAAACAATTAAGTCGTATGTTTGGTTTTCAATGGCTTCAACCAATTTATCGGTGACTTCTGGTGCGCTCATTTCAGGCTGTAAATCATACGTTGCCACATCTGGGCTATTAATGAGAATACGATTTTCCCCTGGGTATAACTCTTCACGGCCACCGCTAAAGAAGAAAGTAACGTGGGCGTATTTTTCGGTTTCGGCAATTCTAAGCTGAGTTTTGCCCAAGTTAGAAACATACTCGCCAAGATCATTCACCATTGGGGTAGGTGGGTAGGCACATGGCGCGTTAATGCTGGCCGCATATTCAGTCATCATGACAAAGCTTGCTAATTGCGGATGGGCTTTACGAGCAAAGCCATCTCCTTCTTTGCCAAAGGTATCGCCTTCTACAAAGGCACGGGTAATTTCACGGGCACGGTCAGGGCGGAAGTTAGCAAAGATAACGCTGTCGCCGTCTTCAACTTTTACTGCATCCCCTAGCATGATGTCTTGTACAAATTCGTCGTGCTCATCACGCTCATAAGAGGCTTTAATAGCTTCTACGCCATTGGCGGCCTGATATTTTGAAGTACCTGTGGTGTATAAATCATAGGCCATTTGCACACGGTCCCACCGATTGTCGCGGTCCATGGCGTAATAGCGCCCAGCGAGCGTGGCCAGTTTGGCATTTTGTCCAAGCTCTAAACTAGCCATATGAGCTTCAATTTTCTCAATAAAAGGTTGAGCACTTTGTGGTGGCACGTCACGGCCATCTAAAATACCGTGCACATATATGGCGGTGGCGCCTCGTTGTTTGGCCATGGTGGCCAAGGCTTCAATATGGTCGGTGTGGCTGTGTACACCACCTGGGCTTAATAGCCCTAAAATATGAACCGCTTTACCGGCACTTATTGCGCTGTCCATGCCTTGGGTAAGAGCGGGGTTTTCAAAAAAATCCCCGTCTTCGATGCTTTTATTAATACGCGTAAAGTTCTGATAAACAATGCGCCCAGCCCCAAGGTTCATGTGGCCCACTTCAGAGTTACCCATTTGACCATCAGGTAAACCCACAGCACTGCCAGATGTATTAATTAATGTATTGGGGAAATTTTGAGTCAGCCTGTCCCAAGTAGGGGTGTTTGCGGAACTAATGGCGTTATCTGAGGCGGCCTCTCGCTCACCAAATCCGTCCAAAATAATAAGTGCTACCGGCTTTGGCTGTTTAGACATAAGACTCTGTAAATATGTTGATTAGAAATTAACCGCGAATTTTACATGGTTGTGGGCCATCTGGCCATGCCAACCCTAGAGGCAGCTTTATTAAATGATATGCCCTTAAGCTAAGTCACACTGTGCATCGATAACCTATGAGGATAAAACTTGCCCCTTTAGAAGCGCTCTAAATCGGGTATACTGCGCCTCATATTAAAGGCTGGGCGATGAATGACGCCAAGAGCCACCATGATTTAAATGTGTGAAGGTACTTTATGGAACAGTTTATCGAATTTGCCACTAATCACTGGATGTTGGTGAGTATATTAGCTGGCTTGTTTGGACTACTGGCATGGGACAGCTCTCATAAAGCAGGCCCTAAAGTAGGCACTCATGAAGCCACTCGTTTAATTAATGAACAAAATGCAGTGGTATTGGATATTCGCGAAAAGGCCGACTTTAAAGCAGGCCATTTGGTGGATTCGCTGAATATTCCGCAAAGCAAATTAAATAGTTCGCTTGCAGAGTTGGAAAAGCACAAACAGACCCCCATCATAGTAGTATGCAAGGCAGGACAAACATCATCTGCCGCCGCTAAAACCCTTAAAGATAGTGGGTTTGAGCAGGTTTACCGCCTAGCTGGCGGCATAATGGAGTGGACGGGCAACAACTTACCACTTGTTAAAAAATAACTTTCTAAAGAATAAAAAGCAGAGCATTAAGTCATGACTGAACAAGCAGCAGCTACACCAACCGATAAAAAAGGCCAGTTTGGCGTACAGCGTATTTTTACTAAAGACGTATCTTTTGAAAGCCCAAACGTACCTGAAGTGTTCCGCCAAGCGTGGAAACCTCAAATCAATATGGATTTAAACACCAGCAGCAAGAAAATTGCTGATGATGTGTATGAAGTGATTCTAACCCTAACGGTTACCGCTAAAAATGAAGATAAAACAGCTTTCTTAGCTGAAATTCATCAAGGTGGCATCTTCAAAATTGAAGGTTTAGAAGGCCCAGCCCTTCATCAAACTCTAGGTGCATTCTGCCCTAACTTATTGTTCCCATATGCTCGTGAAGCCATTGACGCCCTTGTGGTTAAAGGCAGCTTCCCAGCGCTTATGCTAGCGCCTGTTAACTTTGAAGCCATTTACGCTCAAAGCCTACAGCAAGCAAAAGCTCAGGCTGAAAAAGCAGAAGTAGAACAAACTCATTAATTTAAAAGCAGCATTCGTTTTACGGTTGATGCTTTAGCACCCCTGACACTCTGGCTAAGGATGGCAAAGAGTTGTTGGTTGTTAGAATTTACCAAAGAGTCTACGCGTTATTTTAGTGAGATACGCTCGGTAAGTGCTAATGGTTCAGGATATATTTTGTATTAAATATATTGCTGAACATTAAAAAGCCCAGTAGAAATTATTCTACTGGGCTTAATTAGATGGTCCGCCTCATCCTATAGCCGCTAGGCTTATAGGGTCAGGTAAACAAATGAGGCGACCATCATGTCTACTATTACAGTTCTTGGAATCGATTTAGGCAAGTCTACTTTTCATGTCGTTGGGCATGATTCTTCTGGAAAAGAGCAGCTTCGCAAGAAGTTTAATCGACATCAACTCATTGAATTTCTCAATAATCATCCTGTAACCACGGTTGCCATGGAATCTTGTGGGGGATCTCACTGGTTGGCGCGAAAATGCCAAACTTTTCAGCACCGCGTTAAACTCATCCCGCCGCAATACGTAAAGCCTTATGTCAAAACCAATAAAAATGATTTTATTGACGCCAATGCCATTGCGGAAGCTTCAA